>TARA_R110002110_G_scaffold110071_4_pt1 | contig 143982 bp, 136 predicted proteins | sample TARA_R110002110 | Tara Oceans TARA_R110002110 (sample SAMEA4397330) | marine metagenome | biome: Polar Biome; feature: [SRF] surface water layer (ENVO:00010504); material: water (ENVO:00002006), including particulate matter (ENVO:01000060) such as... | depth 5 m | reverse complement strand
AGTAGCTCCATGCCGATTTCCTGGTGAGCCATTTCACGACCGCGAAAACGCAGCGTGACCTTGGCCTTATCGCCTTGCTCCAGGAAACGCACCAGGTTGCGTAGCTTGACCTGGTAGTCTCCTTCCTCCGTCCCTGGACGAAACTTCATTTCCTTTACTTGTGTTCGCTTCTGCTTCTTCTTCTGCAGATTCTTTTGCTTCTTGGCCTCGAACACGTGCTTCCCGTAGTCCATCACCTTGCAGACCGGGGGCTCTGAATCAGCAATCAATACGAGATCCATGGTGGCCGCTTCCGCCGCAGCCAGCGCCTCTCGCAAAGACACAATGCCTACCTGTTCACCGTCGGCGCCGATGAGGCGCACCGGGTCTGACGTAATCTGGTCATTGATCAGGGCTTTCTTGGAGGCGCCCTTGCCGATATCTTTCTTAATGCTGATTCTCCAATACAATACGGCCGTGACGTGCCACATCGTCCGCGAGCAGCGCTGCCAGCGCATCCAGGCTCACTGAACCCAGGTCCTCGCCACGACGGGCCCTCACGGCCACAGTCTGTGTTTCCACCTCTTTGTCCCCCACCACCAACAGGTAGGGAACCTTCTGAATAGTGTGCTCGCGAATTTTAAAGCCGATTTTCTCATTTCTCAAGTCCGAATGGACCCGAAAGCCTTTGTTTTTCAACGAATCTTCCACAATACCGGCATATTCGGCCTGTTTGTCGGTAATATTCAACACAACGGCCTGGTTCGGTGCCAGCCAGGTGGGGAACACACCCTCGTAGTGTTCAATCAGGATGCCGATGAAACGCTCGAAGGATCCGAGGATAGCCCGGTGCAGCATCACCGGTACCTGGCGCGAACCGTCTTCGGCCACGTACTGGGCGCCGAGGCGGCCGGGCATGGAGAAATCCACCTGGATCGTGCCCAGCTGCCAGACGCGGCCGATGCAGTCCTTCAGGGAAAACTCGATCTTGGGGCCGTAGAAGGCGCCCTCCCCCGGCAGTTCCTGCCAGGGCAGGCCGTGAGCATCCAGGGCATCCGCCAGGGCTTTTTCGGCCCGGTCCCAGTCGCCGTCGGAGCCCACCCGCTGCGCGGGCCGGGTAGAAAGCCGGTAGATCACCTCGGTAAAACCGAAGTCCGCATAGACCGCATGCAGGAAGTCGATAAAGCTGGCGACCTCGGACTGGATCTGGTCTTCGGTACAGAAGATATGGGCGTCGTCCTGGGTGAAACCGCGCACCCGCATGATCCCGTGCAGGGAACCCGAGGGCTCGTTGCGGTGGCAGCTGCCGAATTCCGCCAGTCGCAGCGGCAGGTCCCGGTAGGACTTCAGGCCCTGGTTGAACACCTGCACGTGGCAGGGACAGTTCATCGGCTTGACCGCGAACTGGCGCTCCTCTGACTTGAGGGTAAACATGTCGTCGCCGAACTTGTCGGCATGGCCGGAGCGTTCCCAGAGGGACATGTCCACCAGCTGCGGGGTGCGGATCTCCCGGTAGCCATGCGCGCGCTGGGCCTGACGCATGTACTGCTCGATCACCTGGTACAGGGTCCAGCCATCCGGGTGCCAGAACACCATGCCCGGGGCTTCTTCCTGGGTGTGGAACAGTCCCAGTTTCTTGCCGATCCGGCGGTGGTCGCGCTTCTCCGCCTCCTCAATACGGGTGAGATACTCCTGCAGCTGCTTTTTGTTGGCCCAGGCGGTGCCGTAGATACGCTGCAGCATCTCGTTGCTGGAGTCGCCGCGCCAGTACGCGCCTGCGACCTTGGTCAGCTTGAAGGCCTTGAGCTTGCCGGTGCTGGGCACGTGGGGGCCACGGCAGAGATCCATCCAGGGGCCCTGCTGGTAGATGGAGAGCTCCTCCCCCTCGGGCAGGTCCTCGATAATCTGTACCTTGTAGTGCTCGCCCATGTTGCGGAACAGCTCGATGGCGCGCTCGCGGCTCATGACCAGGCGCTCCACTGTCAGGTCGTCCTCGACGATCTGCTGCATGCGCTGCTCGATCCTCTCCAGATCTTCCGGGGTGAAGTGGTGGCCACTGGCGAAGTCGTAATAGAAGCCGTCCTCGATCACCGGACCGATCGTCACCTGGGTACCGGGAAACAGCTCCTGCACCGCCATCGCCAGCAGGTGGGCGGTGGAGTGACGAATGACCTCCAGACCAGCGTCGTCGCGCTCGGTGATGATCGCCAGACTGGCGTCCTGCTCAATGACATGCGAGGTGTCCACCTCGCGACCGTTGACCACCCCGGCCAGGGCGGCCTTGGCGAGGCCCGGGCCAATGGCGGCGGCAACCTCGTGCACGGAAACGGGCTGGTCAAAGTGGCGTTGACTGCCGTCAGGCAGGGTAATCGCGGGCATGCGCTTTCCTTGTGTCAGTGGTGGCCCCTACCAAAGGCCACGTGAGTCAGCTGCAATCAGAGATCGGGGGCTGAGGTTCGTTGTCGTCCCGAACCGGTCAATTCAGGGGCGCGCATTGTAGCACAGCTGGCGCTTCAGCTGACAAGTACGCTGACCAGAAGCAGGCTGACGAGGCCGAACAAAAACAGAAACAGATAACAGAACCCCAGCCAGAAGCCCTTCCACACGGTCAGGCGCCAGGACTGCCTGTACACCACCCGCAACGACAAGAGAAAATAGACGGGCACCCAGAACAGGAGCAAGACTTCCAGGAGCCCCAGTAAATGACCCAGCCACTGCAGCGGCGCACTTGAGGCCGCGGACAGCCGGGTGTCTCCCTGATCCAGTCCGATAAGGAGCAGTACCGCCAGGAACAGGAAGGCATGGCCATACAGCGCATGGATCAGGTGCTCAACATAGTATCGACCCGTAAAGGGATATAGCAGCTTCATCAGCAGGGCGAAAAACGGCACCAGCAGCAGGGTCGTCTGCGGGATGTTTTCCAGTACGTCGTTGGCAAAATCATTCGGGTCGTTGCGAATCTTGGCCGTGCTCTTCTCCAGCCGGGCCTCCAGTCTGCGGTTGTCTTCCTCCGACAGCCAGGGCAACTCGAGTGACAGAGCCCCGCCATCGACTATGATGGTGGGCCCCTTCCCGTCCGGGGCGGTCTCTACATCGCTTCCGGAGGTTTGAGCCCCAAGCGCCACGTGATCGCGCTCGGCGGCGCGGTCGCTGCGCTGCAGCGCATTTTCCACCTGCTCCAGCCTCGCCTCCATCTCGACGCGCTCGGCTGGCTGCAGATGCTCAAGCTGAAGCTCCGAAATGCGTTGCAGCGCCTGCTGCCGCTGCTCCGGGGCCAGCTCGCCATTCTGCGTGAGCAGCCCTCCGGAGCCCACGACCATCTCCCGTTCACCGGTAACATTGAGCAGCCAGATTGCAAAGATGCACACCAGACTGGTAAACAGAAACAGGCGCAACGGCGGTACAAACCGTTTGCGGCGTCCGCTGAGGTAGGCATTGGTGAGAAATCCGGGGCGCGCCAGCAGGGCAACCAGGGTGCGCATGGCACGGGAGTCCAGGCTGATCGTTTCCTGCAGAAATTCCACCACCAGCGACCCGAAGGACCGAACCACGGGCGCGGCTGGCTGCCCACAGTGGTGGCAGTAGGGCCCCATCAGACTGGCCCGACAGTTCTGGCACTGCGCCTGCTCGCTGGCCGATTCCTCCCCGGTCATTTCCCGTCCCCGCGTTTTTCTGGCCTAACATACACGATCCGAATACAGATGGGGAAGGCGTGGCGGGGGCAGCGATTGTCGGCGGAGTGCGCTATAGTCATTCTGGCACACTCAACAGAAGGAGAGCCCATGAGCACCTGGCTACTTGTCGCCAACGCCAGCCGCGCCCGCCTGTTTGCAACCCAGCCGCGCCCTCGCACCCTCACCCTGCTGGAGGAATTCAGCCACCCCCAGAGCCGGGACAAAAACGAGGACCTCAGCTCAGATCGCCCGGGACACTTCCAGACCACATCCCAGGGCATGGATGGCGCCAATCGCGGCGCCTTCGCGGAGCCTACCAACCCGAAGGATTACGAGCACGAGCGCTTCGCCGCAGAGCTTGCGGAGCACCTGAACGAAGGCCGCACCAGCAACCGCTATGACAACCTGATGCTGGTTGCCTCACCACATTTTCTCGGGCTGCTGAACCAGCAATTGAACGAGCACGTTGCCAAACTTGCGACGGTGCATGTCAGCAAGGACTATACCGCCCTGGATGAGGCGGCACTGGTCAAGAAGCTGGACCCGCTGGCATGAGTGACAGGCGGTCGCGAAGCCGTTCCGGGCAAGGCAGCTACATTGCCCGCTGAATCGCTCCCGGAGCAGTACCGGCAGGAAGAGTTCCTCGAAGCCCTGTTCGAGGCCATGCCGGATCTGTACTTCCTGCTCGATCGCGACGGCGTGATCCAGGATTTCCGCGGCCGCCAGCCGGAGGAACTGCATGTCCCTCCGGAGCGTTTCCTGGGCAAGCGCATGGCCGCGGTACTGCCCGCGGATATTGCCGCCAGCTTCACCGCGGCAATGGAGCAGGCAACGGCCTCGGGCGAACTTGTCACCCTCGAATACCAAATGCGGATCAGGCAGAGCATGCCCTGGTACGAAGCCCGGATCGTTCCGATCCGCGACCACAATCAGCTGGTGTGCCTGGTGCGCAATGTCACCGAGCTGCATGTTGCCCGCCTGCAGCTGGAGGCCGTGGCCCACTACGACACCCTGACGGGCCTGCCCAACCGGAACCTGCTGGACAACCTGCTGGAACGCAGCATCCGCACCGCCCGGCGCAATCGCAAGCGCCTGGCCGTCATGTTCATTGACCTGGACCGGTTCAAGGAGGTGAATGACACCCTGGGGCACGCAGCGGGTGACGAACTGCTGCAACAGGCTGGCCAGCGCCTGCAAGCCGCGCTCAGGGACAGTGACATCCTGGCGAGGATGGGTGGCGATGAATTTGTCGTCGTGCTGGATGAACTGGAGAACACCGATGACGCTTCAGCGGTAGCCTGCAAGCTGATGGACGGCATTTGCAGTCCGTTTCACATCCACGACACCGAGATTTTGCTCAGCTGCAGTATCGGCATCAGTATCTACCCGGATGATGCGGAGACCGCCAGCCAGCTGCTGGGCTACGCCGACACCGCGATGTACCGGGCCAAGCAGGGCGGTCGCAACGACTGGTGCTTCTATACCGCGGACATGACCCAGGCGGCCATGGAACACATGGCACTGGTAGAGTCTTTGCGGGCAGCGCTGGATAGCGGCTCACTGACCCAGGTCTATCACCCCCAGATCGATTTTGTGAGCGGCAGGCCAGCCGGCTTTGAGGCACTGGCGCGCTGGACCAATCCCGACTCCAGCACGGTTCCTCCCAGCCGTTTTATCTCCCTCGCAGAGCAGGCGGGACTGGTGCGGCGCCTCGACTCATGGTCCCTCCGGGCCGCCTGCTGCCAGTTGCGCCAGTGGCTGGATGAGGGCCTGGAACCCGGCCAGGTCAGCATCAATATCAGCACTCACTCCCTCAATGGTGGCAGTTTCCCCGAGGAGCTGGCACAGACAATAGAAGAGTATCAGCTGCAGCCGCACATGCTGCAGCTGGAAATCAAGGAACTGGCGCTGCTGAGCAGCCGCCCCGGCGCAATGGAACGCCTGAGCGCGATCATCAAGCTTGGAGTCGATATTGCCGTGGACGACTTCGGCGCCGGTTACGCCGCCCTGGAGTACTTGCGCAAGCTGCCTGTCAGCACACTGAAGATAGACCCCGCATTCATGCAGCGCGTTCCCGAAGACCAAGAGCAGACAACCATCGCCGACAGCGTGATTGCGATGGGGCGAGCCCTCGGGCTGAAGGTCGTCGCCAAGGGCATCGAGAGTGCGAGCCAGGCAGACTTCATTCGCAGCCACGGCGACATCCTGGGCCAGGGCTTCTATTTCAGTCAGCCGCTGGCAAGCGATGAGCTGCGCCTTTTGCTTGAGCCATGAACCGCCCGCGCCGAGACCAGATAGCGCAGCGGCCCGTTCGTCGCCACGCTGGCAAAGGGGTAGCAGGTCACCAGCAACAGCTGCGGGCCACCTGCGGCTGGCGGATCCAGACTCTCGCGACGACTGTCCACCACCCGCATTGACTGCACCTCGTACTCCAGCAGTTCCCCATCGGGCCGTTCCAGCGACACGAGCATGCCTGGCAGCAGCGCCCGGAGGAAGCCGAAATGGGTGTCGCGATGCCCTGCCAATACGGTCCAGTTGTTGGCGCCCCCGGCGAACACCTCGTGCATCCCCGGCCCAAAGGCCAGGGCCTGGCCACTGGTGCCCGCCAGCACATACTGTTCGACCTGCAAACCCGGCACCCGCAGCACGGCGACCGGCCAGGTGTCTGCCCAGGGCCAGGGTTTTTGCGCCACACCCGTGGCAGCGGATTCCAGCCAGGCCCGGGCGAGCAGGTGCTGGGCCAGTAGCGCCTTGAGGTGTATCCACCCGGCGCCCGCCAGCTGCCAGCCCGCCAGCAGCAACAGTCCCGTGAGGGCGAGACGGCGCGTTCGCCTACTGGCGCCGGTCGGGAACACGGTCGACCTCCGGGCCCCGCATGACCCAGAACAAAAGGGCGACAAACAGCAGCAGGCAAGCCAGGAACAGCTTGGCAGCGGCAGTGGTGGCCGTTTGCGGGTAGGCGAAAGCCTGCGGGCTCTGGCCCCGCGGTCGGGTGCCGGGGACCGCGACTGTCCGCAGGGGCAGGCCCCGGTCACGCGACACGGCCTGTTCCACGGCAACGAAACTGGTAAAGGGGCTCAGCAGTCGGTGTCGCAATGCCAGCGACAGCACCTCGGCGCGCACGCTGTCCTCGTGCAGGCCCTGATGGCGTTGCTCGAGGATCTGCTCGATGCGCTCCCGCGCCCAGAGGCTGGCCACGCCGGGCGCGCTGGCGCCACCGGGGTCGTCAGCGCCAAGGGCAAGCTCCTGTTGCCAGGGCGCTCCGGCCAGCTCGCCTGAAACCCTGATCACACCGGGCTGGGGTGGGGTATTGAAACGCACCAGCCGCAGCAAGGGTGCACCCGCGTACAGGTCGGGGACCGGACCGCCGGCAGCCGCCACGGTCTGCGGCCAGTCCACGCGGATATCAGTCAGCATCGGCGCCGACAGGTAGTCCAGCAGGGCCGCGACCCGGGCGCTGATCTCGGACTGGTCGCCGATGTGCAAATGGCGGCCCCGTCCAAGCTGCGCCACCTTGCGCAGGAACCAGCTGTTGGGTGCGGAGCCGAGACCGAGAGCGAACAGGCGGCTGTCGCCGAGTTCCGCGGCGATGGTATCAATAATGGCATGCTCATTGCCCACCGCACCATCGGTCATGAAGATCACCTGCCGCAACCGGCCGCCACTGTCGCCGGCAGTCGACACTGCCAGCGCGCGCCGCAGGGGTGGCAGCATTTCGGTGCCACCGGCTGCGCGCATCTGGCTGATAAATGCGCGTGCCCGCTGCAACGTACGCGGACCGACCGGCATGGCGTCGGCAAACAATGTCCGGTAACTCTGGTCAAAGGCAATGATGTTGAAGCGGTCCGCGGGCCGCAATCCATCCAGCGCCGCCACCAGACTCTGGCGCAGCTGCTGTATCGGCACCCCGCCCATGGAGCCCGAGGTGTCGACCACGAACACCAGCTCACGGGCCCTGATTTGCGGGCGTTGGGTCAACGCGGGGGGCACCACCAGCAACAGCCCGTAATGCTCCCCGGCCACCTGTTCCGTGAACAACGCGGCCCCGGGCTGGCTACCGGTAGCCGGCTCCCAGTGCAGTACGAAATCCCTGTCCATTTCACTGCTGCCCCGCGCCAGGCGCAGCTGGTAACGGTTGCCGTCCCGGCGCAGGCGCATCTCGTGGTAGGGGGTATCAACCCGCGCCAGCGGCAGTCCCGCGTTGAGATCCACGGCAATGGTCAAAGGATTCAGCGGCGCGGCATCAGAGCCGGCCCGAAAGTGCTGCAGGGTCGCCAACAGGGGCGCATCGGGGACCTCGTCCGTGGCCGGGAAGTAGCGCAGATAGTCGGGTATCGACAAGGAACCGGCGCTTCCAGCGAGGGGCCGACCCGGAATGTAGCGCGGCGTCAGGGTCATGGGCAGGCGCAGACCAAAGACGCCCTCGGCGTAGGTCACCGGCTGCACAAACTCCAGCTTGACCACAACCGTCTCGCCAGGCCCCAGGTTGGCGATGCGGTTGCTGAACAGATTGGGCCGCTGCTGCGCTACCAGGCTGGCCTTGCGGCCCGTATCCCGGGCCGCAGCGTACACCGCCTCCGCTTCCTGTCGTTCGCGGATCTCGCCGATGATCCGCCGCTCACCGACGCGCATTTCCAGGGCACGGACTGCCGCCTGCCCCGGCAGCGGAAATACGTAAACCCCCTCCACCCACTGCTCGCTGCTGTTGCGAAACGTCTGTTCCAGCGTCACCACCGCCACCATGCCGGAGACACTGACCTGGACCGCGCTATGCTGCATTACTGCAGGCACGGGCGGCAGACCGGGGCCCTGCAGCAGCAGTTTCCCTGCGCCCGGGGCAGCAGCGTCTGCCGCCCGCGCCACGCTGGCATTCAACAGGATGAGGCCCAGCAGAAAAGCGATCAGTGCCGGCAACACGCGGAAACAGAACCACAGGCCAGGCACCGGCTCGCACTGGTCCGGCGAGTAGATGGGGTTGGATAGATCAGTATTCACGCTATTCTCCTGCCGTTGAAGGTAGGAGTATTGAAGCGCGCCGGGTTGGCAATCCGGTGGCGCAACTGTGGCAGGGTTCTGCGCAATCGTGGCGAATTGTGGCAGCAGCTTGAGTGCGGCCCGGGATTCTGGAACCATGGCCGCTTCCCGGCTCCCGGTAATACCCTGCATGCCCCACCATGTCGCCATCGTCGAAGATGAAGCCGCTCTGGCGGCAAACTACCGCGATGCCCTGCAGCGCCAGGGGTTCCGGGTCTCAGTCCACCGGGACCGGCAGAGCGCCAGTGCGGCCTTCCTGCGCCAGCTGCCTGATCTCGCCATTATCGACGTTGGCCTCGGGGACGATATCGAAGGCGGATTCGAGCTCTGCCGCGAACTGCGCAGCCAGTCACCGGAACTGCCCATCGTTTTCCTGACCGCCCGGGACAGCGAGCTGGACATCATCTCCGGGCTGCGACTCGGTGCCGACGACTACCTGACCAAGAACATCAGCCAGACGCACATGCTGGCACGCATCGTGGCCCTGTTCCGCCGCGTCAGGGCACTGCGGGAGCCGGAGCTGCGCGAGCACGTGATTGCGCAGGGAGCATTGACGCTCAACCTGGAGCGGATGACCGCACAGTGGGCGGGGCAGCCGGTGCCACTGACGGTCACCGAGTTCTGGATGGTGCATACCCTTGCCCGTCACCCCGGCCACGTCAAGAACCGGCAGCAGCTCATGGAAAGCGCCAACGTGGTGCTGGACGACAACACCATCACCTCCCACGTCAAACGGATCCGGCGCAAGTTCGAAACCCTCGACGCCACCTTCAGCGCCATCGAAACCGCCTACGGCATGGGCTATCGCTGGCGCGGGGACTGACGCTTGAGCCTGCGCCGCCAGCTGATCCTGGTCAGCCTGTTGCTGTTGACCCTGCCCTGGGCGGGGTGCCAGTTCCTGCGCGAGATGGAAGGCGCCCTGCGCGAAGGTCAGGGCCGGGCGATCGCCGCCACCGCCGATGCCATCGCCGCCAGCCTGTCGGACCAACCGCTGATGCTGTATCCCGATCCCGAACGCCTGCGTTCGGCCGATGACCTGGGCGGATCGATCTATGCCCCGGCACTGGCGTACGAGCCAGTGCTGGACGGCTACGAGGACGGCTGGGCGGAAGCCATCCAGGGCAGGTTCGAGAACCTCGATACCCGGGTCCCCGCATTGCGCTACCGCGCCGGTGTGCGCGACGGCACCCTGTACCTGATGCTGCAGATCAGGGATGACAGCGTCACCTACCACGACCCGGGCCTGAGCCCCGAACCCAATGGTGACCGGCTGCTCCTGGTGACCTGGCTGGATGGCCGGCGACAGGAGTACGTGATCGCGACTCCCGCCCCGGGTAGTGTGGTGGCCCAGTACGCCGGCAGACGCCACCCGCAGGCAAATGCCAGCAGGATACGGGGCTATTGGCAGGATACCGCCGAAGGCTACGCCATTGAGCTGGCCCTGCCGCTGGCACTGACCGGCGGGCGGCTGGGCCTGTACGCAGTCGATGTGGCCGACCATCGCAGTCGCGGCTGGCGCACCGCGGGCAACACCGGCCCCCTGACCCGGGCCGCGCCACCCTGGCTGATTTATCCACCGGCGGAGCTGGAGGCACAGCTGGCCCGGTTTGCAGGCGGCGGGCAGCAGCTGCTGGTAACCGACCGACATACCCGCCTGCTGGCTACTGTCGCGCCCGCTGCCGACGATACCGCTGCGCCGGCAACGTTCTGGCTGTTGCGGGCGCTGTACCGGCGCATACTGGCGGACCCGGCCCTGGACACCCTGCCGAAGCCGGCGGCAAGCGGGACTGTCGACGGCGAGGAAATCAGCGGCGCCCTCCGCGGCCACCCCGAGCAGCGCTGGTATCGTACCAATACCCCCGGCCGCAGAACGCTGTCCGCGGCGGCACCGATACGCAACCGGGGTTCCGTGATCGGCATCGTGGTCGTGCAACAGGGCAGCGAGCAATACCTGTCCCTGACTGACCGCGCTTTCAGTCGCCTGCTGGGCTACAGCCTGCTGGCCCTGGGCGTGGCTGCACTGGGCCTGCTGGGCTTCGCCAGCCTGCTGTCCTGGCGCATCCGCCGGCTCAGCCGCGCCGCCGACCGGGTACTGGGCGATCAGGGCATGGAACTGGACAACTTCCCCCGCAGCCGCGCCCGGGATGAAATCGGCGATCTGTCCCGCAGCTATGCCCGCCTGCTGGACGAACTGCATGACTACAATGAGTACCTGCGCACCCTGAGCCGCAAACTGTCGCACGAGTTGCGTACACCCCTCGCCGTGATCCAGTCATCGCTGGACAACCTCGGCTCCGGAGCAGGTAATGCAGCGGACAACGTCTATGTCAGCCGCGCCCGGGAGGGACTGGAGCGGCTCAGCCATATCCTGAACTCGATGACGGAAGCGAGCCGGCTGGAGGAAACCATCGGCCAGCGCGAGCACACGGTAATTGACCTGAGGCCACTGTTGCAGGAAGTGTGCGCGGCGTATCGCGACATCTATCCCGGACACCGGCTGCTGCTCCACTGCCCGCCCGGCCCCGCCCGGGTCCGCGGCGCCGCCGACCTGTTGGTGCAGGCACTGGACAAGCTGGTTGACAATGCTGCGTCATTCGCGCCCGGGGGCAGCGATATCGTGATTAGCCTCACACCCCGGGGTCGGGATTGGGCGCTGGCTGTCAGCAACACCGGGCCGCCACTGCCCGCGGACCTGCAGGGGCGCCTGTTCGAAGCCATGATATCGCTGCGGCAGCGCCAATCCGCCGACTCAGTGCACCTGGGGCTGGGGCTGTATATCGTCAAGCTGGTCGCGGACTACCATCACGGCAGCGTCCGCGCCGACAATCGCGATGACGGCAAAGGGGCGGTAATCACCCTGCTCCTGCCCGCCGCTAGTTGAGGAAGGCCAGCTGGCGCACCTGCGCCAGTTGGTCGCGCATGGCCGCTGCCTGCTCAAACTCCAGGTTGCGGGCATGTTCCTGCATTTTTGCTTCCATCTGTTGCAGCTTGCGGGCCAGGGCCGCAGGGCTGAGCCTGGCGACCTCGGTACTGTAAGCGAGAGACTCCTCCGCCACCTTGCGTCCCTTGGCCCTGGCCTTCGTGGGCATGCGCCGGGCGCCTTCCATGATGTCCTGCACCGACTTGAACACGCCGGCCGGCGTTATCCCGTGCTCCAGATTGTAGGCGACCTGTTTTTCCCGCCGGCGGGCAGTCTCTGCCATCGCCCGCTCCATGGAGCCCGTTATCCTGTCCGCATAGAGAATCGCCCGGCCATTGAGGTTCCTGGCCGCCCTGCCAATGGTCTGGATCAGGGAGCGATCCGAACGCAGGAAGCCCTCCTTGTCCGCGTCCAGAATGGCCACCAGCGACACCTCGGGCATGTCGAGCCCCTCCCGCAGCAGGTTGATGCCCACCAGCACATCGAATTCACCCAGGCGCAGGTCGCGGATGATCTCCACCCGCTCCACCGTTTCAATATCCGAGTGCAGGTAGCGCACCTTGATCCCGTGCTCAGCCAGATACTCGGTGAGATCCTCGGCCATGCGCTTGGTCAGGGTGGTCACCAGCACGCGCTCGCCCAGCGCAATGTTCTTGTGGATTTCCTGCAGCAGATCGTCGACCTGGCTGCTGGCCGGGCGCACCTCCAACTCGGGATCGATGAGGCCGGTCGGGCGCACCACCTGTTCCACCGTGCGCCCCGCGTGTTCCAGCTCATAGGGACCGGGTGTCGCCGAGACAAATACCGCCTGGGGCACCAGTTGCTCCCACTCCTCGAAACGCAGCGGCCGGTTGTCCAGCGCCGAGGGCAGGCGGAAGCCGTACTCCACCAGCGTCTCCTTGCGCGAGCGGTCGCCGCGGTACATACCGCCGATCTGGGGGATGGTGGCGTGGGATTCGTCGATAATCACCAGGGCATTGTCCGGCAGGTATTCGAACAGGGTTGGTGGCGGCTCGCCGGAGTCGCGGCCGGACAGATAGCGTGAGTAGTTCTCCACCCCGTTGCAGTAGCCCAGCTCGCGGATCATCTCCAGATCATAGCGGGTGCGCTGCTGCAGGCGCTGCGCCTCCACCAGCTTCTCATTGTCCTTGAGCTGCTGCACCCGCTGCTCCAGCTCCACCTCGATCTGGGCGACCGCGTCCAGCATGACGTCCCGCGTCGTCACATAGTGGCTCTTGGGGAAAATCGTCACCCGCGGCACCTTGCGCTCGACAGCACCGGTCAGCGGGTCGAAGAAGTAGATGTTTTCGATTTCCTCATCGAACAATTCCACCCGTACCGCCTCGTGCTCGGAATCCGCCGGGAAAATATCGATCACATCCCCCCGCACCCGGTAAGTGCCGCGATGAAAGTCGACGTCATTGCGGGTGTACTGCAGCTCCGCCAGATGCCGCAGCACCTGGCGCTGGTCGATCATTTCACCCCGTGACAGGTGCAGGATCATCTTGAAATAGGATTTGGGATCACCCAGACCATAGATTGCGGAGACGGTTGCCACCACCAGGCAGTCCTCCCGCTCCAGCAGGGCCTTGGTCGCGGACAGCCGCATCTGCTCAATGTGCTCGTTGACCGAGGCATCCTTCTCGATGAAGGTGTCGGAGGACGGCACGTAGGCCTCGGGCTGGTAGTAATCGTAGTAGGAGACGAAATACTCGACCGCGTTATCCGGAAAGAACTCCTTGAACTCACCATATAGCTGCGCGGCCAGGGTCTTGTTGTGCGCCATGACAATGGTCGGCCGCTGTATCTGCTCCACCACATGCGCCATGGTGAAGGTCTTGCCCGACCCGGTCACGCCCAGCAGGGTCTGCGACGCCAGGCCCGCGTTGATCCCCTCCACCAGCTCGCGAATGGCCTTGGGCTGGTCCCCCGCCGGGGAGTAGCTGGAATGTACCTTGAACCGTTTTGCCATGGACTGGGGACCTGCTCGCTGCAACCAACCGCGTATTATGGTGCAGTCGACCCGGAAATGCAGCCGCGGAGCCGCCACTTAGGCCACCGCCCACGAATCAGCAAACCTGCGACAACTTACAACCGCTTCATGCGGTAGTATCCCTGCGAAAAATACCTCACGGACGGTTGACCTGCCCTTGGCTCATCATTAATATACGCGACCTCGGTCAACACCATTCCGCCTTAGCTCAGTTGGTAGAGCAATTGACTGTTAATCAATGGGTCGCTGGTTCGAGCCCAGCAGGCGGAGCCATATTCCGATAGAAATCAAGGGGTTGCAGCGATGTGGCCCCTTTTTTTCGTCTGCCCTAAACCGTCCGGGGCCGATGACGCGGAGTCAGTGGGTCGATCACCACAGAGAAAGGTGCGTCGTCAAAGACGGCCAGCCCCGGTCTCGACGAGACCGTCAGGGCTATCAGTTATCGAGTAACGTGGCCGTGTTTCAATCCATCGCTGTTGGTTCGATCCAGGCGCCAAAAAACGCAGAAAAAACGCAGATAGGCGGGTAGATGAAAAGCAAACTCATACGAATTGGCGTGATGATAGCCGCCATATTTGTTTCCGCGCTGGCCGTTGCTCAATCCCTGCCTGTGTTTGGCGTGGCTCGCTTTGGCGAAGCTCAGTTCGGAGTGGCGTCAGCTACGCCGGTTCCCTTTATGCCCTTGTGGGTTTTGATCTGCACGGCACTTTCGCTGTGGCTGATCGCATACAAAATAAAACCGGGTACTCACTAAATGATGAATAAGGCGCGTTTACTGACTGTTGTTCTTTTTGCTGCCTCCCCTCTCGCTTCCGCTGAAACACAAGTGCCAAACACGTTTCGAGATGGCGAGGTAATTGAGGCAGAGAAATTTAATGAAAACTTCGATGCTCTGGGAAACGCCATCGACAATATCCCAGCGGGACCTCAAGGAGAGACGGGGCCAGCAGGGCCACAAGGCGATGCGGGTCCAGTCGGACCTCCTGGCATTCAGGGGGAGAGAGGTCCAGCAGGACCGCAGGGCCCAGCAGGAATCTCTGACCTTGGCTGCAGTACTGATCAGATTATTCGTTGGAATGATGCCAGCAGTGTTTGGGTATGTGCTACAGACCCTTTCGCTGGGTTGAACTGCAACAACGGCGATACATTGAAATTTTCATCAACCGGTGGCTGGCAGTGCAGTGCCACGCCGGTAACAGCCTCTCTGACCGATGTCTCCTTCGATCCATTTGGCGGGTTCACCATTGCTCAGACTTTCGACTCCTACAACAATGTCGACCCATCTCAATTTTGTGATGAGATTTTCTGCTCCTTTGTTGTCACTGGCGTATCAGATCACAGCGCCTGCGATATCCAAATCACGGGCAATTCAAGGGTAAATGATCTTAGTATCCGAAAAAGCATTCAGCGAATTGAAATAGACCCGATGTTTGCCCTATCGTCCGGCGAACCGCTCTACGTAAACATAAGCTGCCCTCCTGGCTAGACGGGTGACGCCTGGGCATTCGCTACCCACAATCACCTTTTAATTGACCAGGCTACTACGTTGCCTGCTTTATAGCCCTCGGGAGCCCCTCATTGCACAAAGCCAAGGTCGTACTCACAGCGCGTTTTTTACTGGCCCTCCTGCTGGCGCTTGGCGCCGTCAACGCCAATGCGATGCAGATCTTCGTCAGAACGCTCACCGGCAAGAACATCGCTCTAGACGTCGAATCCAGCGATACGATCGAGAACGTCAAACAAAAGATCCAGGAAAAGGAAGGCATCCCGCCGGAGGAGCAACGGCTGGTCTTCGCGGGAAAGGTACTCGAAGACGGCCGCACACTGCAGGACTACAACATCCAGAAGGAATCCACGCTGCATCTGCTGCTAGCGCTGCGGCGCGAGTTTGTCGGCCAACTGCCGGGCGGCGGCGCGGGAATCATCCGCTTTACCACCACCGATGCGAACTGCACGTTCGCCACCGACCCCGTGTTCACCGTGGCCATCGACCCACCCGGGGGTATTGCTTTTCCCTACGGCGTTGTCGCTTTCACCGTGAATGGATGCGACCCCGGTGCCGTGATTGACGTCACGATAGATTACCGCGAACCACTGCCGGCAGACGCCAGCGCGTGGAAGACCGACCCCTGGACGCCGATCGCGGACGTCATCATCAGCGGGAGCCTATTGAGCTACGCCGTGACCGACGGTGGACCGTTGGATGCCGACGGCAGCAGCAATGGCGTCATTGTCGATCCCGTGGGGGTTGGTATAGCCGGTGAATCATCAGCGACCGCCATACCGACACTGCCGGTTGCGGGGCTGGCACTGTTGACCGGCCTGTTGGCGCTCTTCGGCATGCGGCGGATACGGAACCCATAACCAAACCACTATCCCAAGATCATCCCATCACACGAGATTAAGGACACTATGCTTACAGCCAGCAAACTTGAAAAAATCATGGAACTCGAAGCCAACCTACGCGCCGAGTATCAGCAACAGCTCGACACCAAGACCGCCGAGATCGACCGCCTCAGCGCCCGGGAGTCAGAACTCCAGGCCGCCGTCGACAAGCAGCTGGAAACCATCACCGAGCTGACCGGCAAGGCCACCGACAGCCAGAAGGCCGAGCAGCGCGCCCGCGAGTTGCACAACCGCAGCGAACGACTGGTGGCGGAGATCGCCGAACTGAAGCAGCGGATCAAGACCCTGCAAAAGGATCTGGCGGCGGTGCGCGAGGAGAACAAGACCCTCACGCAATTCGACCCGGTGCGCATGAAGAAGAACCTCGACACCAGCAAGAAGAAATTGGCGGAGAAAACCAGCGCCGCCGACCTGCTGCAGAAAACTCTCAGTGAGACCAAGAAAGAGAACGCGGAATTGCAGCGCAAGGTGACGGAGCTGGAAGCCAGGGTCGCCGAGCTGGCACCGGAAGACGCGAAGACTGTCGAGGCCAAGGAAGAATCGGCTGCGGCGTGATCCATGATCTACGGAAACGACGTATAGAGGCCAAGCGTGATCTTGAGTATTCAGCCGTTTTGGAAGCGTCCGTGGAAGTGGGGTAGAACCCGACAGCAGCCGCAATTGGAAGTTGAAGCCAATTATCGTTGCATGCTGACGGGTTCCGCTAGCATTTCGCTGATGTCGCCTCGCATAATGTCTGCCGTAATTTGCGTCATTACATTAACCTGGCGTATAAACTGATCTGGGTCGAAGTAGTCGAAGCCCGCGTTTATAGTCCAGTAGGCACCCATCGATACCATGTTTGAGGCAATCGCTTCAATTCCCAATCGACGTGGATGGTGGCCTAAGCCAAACCAGTGACCTTGTGACTGGCCGTGAATGCCAGGAACATCGGTCGAGCGGAGTACCTGGTTGTATGGCTGGTGCAGCTTCATAGCCCGTTCAGCGATGTCGATTATGGCCTGATAACCGGTAACGTAATAACCGCCGCTCTCCATTTGCCCTGTAGGCAAGTAGCGTCCTTCCCGCTCGGCATATTCCACCTGTCCGAGATGTTCCAGATGGACGCTTGCGATCAACTGACCTTTATTGAGCGCCATAGCCCCGGCTGGGCCAAGCACTTGCTCAATGTCGTAGTCGGGCAGCGACGCCTCACGATCGGGAATAAAATGTCGGCTGTCGAGAAACAGCATCAAGCTTTTGTCACGTTCTTCCTGATTAAATTGGGCGAAATAATGGAGAATGGACAGTAACCCCAGCGGACCATTTTCCTGCGAAATGGAGGGCCCGTCGGTATGAGAAATCATCAAAATCACTTCGTCTCGGTCGGTACCGTAGTCACGCCCTGGTAGTATCGCGGAGAACTGATAGGCTCGCGCGGACACTTCCTCGGCATTGAGCGTCAGGGTTGCTGAGTCATGATTACGCGCGGCCGTCAGCAAGTCACGCCCCGCCTCTCTCCCCAGATACAATGTCGGAACGTCGTAGATCTCGGGCACGGGGAAGCTATAAAGGCCTTGGACGCGTTCGTCGACCATGTCGAAAATGAGCGCAACACCCGCTGCCCGGCTCTGTCTTATGAGCTTCAGGTAATGAGGTTCAGGAAAGGGTAATTTACCTTTCAGGTTGGCTGCGAATAGTTGCGAGGCAGTACTCGCCGATACCGTATCTTCGGCTTTCAGCCACTGGCCAACTGTGTAGGGGTAATCAGGTGGAGCGTACAGCCAATCAGGAATCTGCCGCTGAAAATCTGTGGACTCGATTCGCAGGACAACAATCTTTCCTTTCAGTATCGCCGGGTCCGACAAAGCCGATAGCTCTGTTCCCTTTAAGACCACGATGGGCGCCGTGACGCCCTCGGGGCCCGTGTCACCCGAATTGGCGCCATAGTTGGCTACATTGATGTCGTGATCACCGATGCGAAGGGACCAGCCGCTCCGATCAGGCCACTCGGATGTCTGCCAGCGTGTGTAATCGAAAGGATTGTGCCGCAAGTCAATCAAGCCCATTCTGCGCACATGGCTTTCGATTAGTTCCATGTAGCTGTTCCAGCTGCTTGTGCCAGCGAAGGTGGGCCCGAGCGAGTCTTTATATCGATGCCAGTCGACAACCACATCGCGTGACACAACCCGTTCAGGGCAGAATCGCTCCAGACATTCCGTATCCGCAGCGACGGAAGTCATGAGCGTGCAATAAATCGCAGTGTAGCGTAATATAAATTTTCCAAAAGTGATAATATTTCGGTACATAAAACCTATCTCCCTTACCCACCCCTGTCACCGTCAGGTGGATGTGTCATGTTGAGCCGTAGATCGAGAAACCCCACCTCCCCCCAGTCGCAGTCGCAGGGCGAGATACCCCAGGCCCGGCAGGTACCAGAACCGTCAGCAGCAAGGCCATTTACGCATGCACTTTCAAGCGCCTGAGCGCCCTCCACAAATGCAAGCCGATGCAGAGGGGATGGCTAGCACACCATTGAACCGACTGCTCGCCATCGCCAAAGCCGAAGGCCTCCAGACCGGAGCTCTATTCGACCGTCTCGCAATTGATCCGAAGCTGCTTTGGATCAAAGGTCGCCCCATCGACAGGGACCAATACCTCTCGGTCGCAAATACGCTGATTGAGGCACTTGATCTACCGGACATCGGTTTCCGCTCAGGTACCTCTTTCCAGCTAAATGACCTCGGTGTTCTGGGACATGCGATGCTTAGCAGTGAGAACGTCATCCGTGCCTTTCAGACCTATCTTCGCTATCGAGCCGCCTTTGGCTCCACTTTCCCGGTGCGCGCATTGGTACATCAACAAGGTCACCTCACCCTCACCGCCGACATTGCGCTGCCGGACAGTCCACTCAAACGCTACCTTCTGGAAAACTGGATCCTTACATTGACCGCGTTGCACGACCTGGTAAAGGAGCCCGCCGCACTGTTTCGTTCCATTAGCTTTCCCTATCCCGAGCCTGTATACAGCGATGAGCTGAGACAGCGCTTCAGCTGTCGCTTGCTGTTCGACCAGCCCACCGCACTGGTGGTTTTCAATCCCGACATTACCCGTGATCGCCTCAAGTTTGCCTGCGAGAGCGTACATCTTCTGTGTCTGGAGGAGTGCTCCCGTGCCTTGAGGAAGATGTCTCGCCCCGTCACCCTCGACGCTTCCGTCAAATCGCTGCTGGTGGACGCAGCCGGTAACTTTCCCTCCCCCGCCGACTTGTGCAGCCACCTCAATATCAGCGAACGCACTCTCAGGCGTCGGCTGGCTGACCTCGGCACCAGCTACAACAAGTTGCTGCTCGAGGTTCGCATGGAAAGGGGGGCCGCCTACCAGATCGCGGGAACACGGAGCATCAAGAACATTGCTCTAAGTCTTGGCTATTGCGATGTCGTAAGTTACCACCACGCATTCAAGAGATATTACGGGGTAACCCCCACCCAGTTCAGCACCCAGCATTTAAAGAAGTAGTCATCCGCGTCGCTGGCAGTTCAAAACTGCCAGTTGATTCCCACGCCGTAGGTACGCGGTGGCGCAAAATACGCACCTTCCATACCTACCAACGTACGTACGCTGCTGCGATATTCTTCATCAGCGAGGTTCTTGCCGTAGAGATACAGTGACCAGCCCTGTACGGGATCACCCAAACTGACCCGGGCGTTAACCAAGGTGTATCTATCTGCCTGAAGGCTGGGTGTATTTTCAATATCTCGATATGTGGAGTCCGCGTAGGTGGCCCACAGTGAGGCACGCAAGTCGTAGGCGTGGACATTCCCTGCCCAAGTAATGTCGGCGGTTATGTTGGTGCCAGGTGTGCCAGGTAATTCATTGCCAATCCGAGCTAGGGTTTCGGCGAGATCGTCGCTGTTCCATTCGGTGATCTCCGAGTCCAGTACCGTCGCAGAAAGACTGAGGGACCAGTGCTCGTTCAACAGATATTTTAGATCCAGATCTGTACCCGTAACTTCCGACACCGCCGCGTTCTGAGTCACTGCCTCCGTGATCCCGTTACCAAGATCAAGGATGGCCAGCACCTGTTTGTCGGAATAATCGTAGTAATACACTGCAGCAGACAGCTCCAGAGTGTCTTCCAGCAGGAGTGACTTAACTCCTATTTCATAAGCCAGCAATTCTTCCGCATTGTAGGGGATGAACCCGATTTCATCGACAATTCCGGAACCATCAAAGCCGCCACTCTTGAATCCGCGACTGACCGAGCCGTAAATGAGGGTGTTGTCAAACGTGTTCCAGGACAGCTTGATTTGCCCCGACACGTCTTGGTCATCGTAGTCTGACGTACCCTGCAGACCTCCGACAACGCCCGGGTAGACCACACTCACGATGGACATTCCGAACGGGTCGTTTTCCCAGGATCCGCCCTCGTAGCGCTTCTCTTCATCGGTATAGCGCAGGCCGAGCGACAATTGCAGTGTCTGGCTCATTTGCCAGTCGACCTGAGCGAATGCTGACCAACTTTCATCGTCCTGATCGTAGGCCGACACTAGCTCGCCTCTCAGGAAGTCCCAGCTGTTGAGAACCCGGTAGTAATCGATCTCGTCCCGGGTAATGTTGACGCCGCCTAGCCAGTAGATTGCGTCAGTGTCGCCGGAAACCCGGAATTCTTGACTAAAGCTGCTGACCTCTTCATTGTAAGTAGGTTGTGCAATTCGTAGAGGAGAGAAATCGCCTACAGAATAGTCACGCTCCAGAGTTTCAAAGCCGGTGAGGGAGGTCAGTGTGAAAAGATCCGCATCCCAGTTCACCTCAAGGGAGACGCCTCTATTGTTAGCGTCCATCTCGCCTGCTACGTCGTCATAGTCGACGTGTATGGCCCCCTCATTGGGCTGAAATAGACCCAGTGGGTCGCCATTGAGGTTGGTGGAATTCGCTATCTCGGAATCGTCGGTTCCATAGTGTGCGCGCAGATCCACTTGCAGGCGGTCACTGACTTGCCACAAGGCGGCGACGCGACCCGCTGCCACATCCTTGTCACCGTAACCTGATTCTGCCTCTATCACGGGGACGCCCGGAATCACACCCGGCGCACGAGAAAACCCAGCCGTACTGTCGATGGTCCCGGTACGCTTCATGTAGCCGCCCCCCTGGGCGGTAAAGCCCGAGAAACGCAGCAACAAGTTATCACTGATGGGGGTATCCACCGCCCCCTGAACGGTTGCCTCACCGAAACGGCCATAGCTTAGATCAAGATAGCCGCCGAAGATCTCCCCTGGTGCTGTCGATACAAAGTTGATTGCGCCCGCGATACTGTTCCGCCCGTAAAGACCTGCTTGGGGGCCCTTGAGCACCTCAACTCGAGTTAGATCGTACAGGGGTGTACTCAGGTAGGAGCCAAATGGCAGATAAACACCGTCCATGAATGCGGAAACCGAAGGATTGTTGTTGATCCACGGGTCGGTGGATCCGATCCCGCGAATAGCAATCACCGGATTATTGGTGCTATTGCCCCGTGCAACATCAAGCGCAGACGTATTTACACTGAGATCGGCGAAATCCAGAATTCGCTTTTCGCTAAGGTCGTCACTGCTCATAACCGTCATGGAGATAGGAATGTCACTAGACGCCTGTTCTCGCTTCTGTGCGGTGACCGTCACCTCTTCTATCACGAATCGGGGCACACTTTCCTGCCCAACAGCAGTCGAAATCATCAGTGCTCCAGCCACTGCCAATGCAAGTCTGGAGCGTGTTAGTAGAACAAGCGTGTATGGCATGATTCAAGCCTCATCGTAGTAAAAAGGACGCTCTGTGCCAGTGAGTCTATCGGCGCTTTGAAGTGCGACGTATGACATAGATGGCCAAGATATTGATGCGAATGGCCCTGTGCGTCCGGTAAACCCATTGTTGAATGCCGCCCAAAATTGCCCCCAAACACTTAGCGAGACCAAGAAAGAGAACGCGGAACTGCAGCGCAAGGTGACGGAGCTGGAGGCCAAGTTGGGGGGGAGTTGGCGCCGGAAGGCGCGGAGACTGTTGAAGCGAAGGAAGAGTCGGCTGCGGCTTGAGGGGTGGCCGATACGGGACCCTGTGACCGGGAGTCAATGGGCCACTTGCCGAGTCCAGAGTAGAAATATGGCGAAGCTACTGCCGTGGACCGGGAAAAAATTCCGCGGAAACGCGCTCGGCAATATGGCAGGGGTGGCCAGATCACTTGCTGCCAACTACCTCGCGCCTAAAAAATCTCTGCGGAGACGCTTTTCGGTTATAACCAGTGATAGTAACCGAAACCCTTGAATATAAGACACCTGTTCACGCCAGCCAAACCTGCAGCTGCGGCAACACCATGACAAGAACGACAATGCCGAGCAGCCAACTTGGCATCCAGAACGGCCTCGAAGTGATCCCTGATCAGAATGTTCTCCTGCAAACGCTGGCAGTGGGCAGCCCCCGCTCAGTCCCAAGGATGGCAAATCGCGATCGAAGTGGTACATCAAGTTCGTCCAATCACGTACTCATTTTCTATACTGCAATTTTTTCTGATTACTCCGGAGCTTGCCGAGAGAAGGCGTAATTGCAGCGCAAGGTAGCTGAGCCAGCAACGAGTGAATGGCCGCTTTCAACCCGGGCTGGTTATTCCCCCTTCTCAACAAAGATATCCAACGGCAATACCGCGGTGACACCGACATTCGGAACATCGACCAGCTGGCCAATACGCATGTCCACCGCAACGCTGGCGATAATGTACGCCTGTGCCGGGTCATAACCGTACTCCGACACAATGTAATCGATCATGGCGGCAAGCGCGTTGCGCGCCGCCAGGTGGATGTCAGCCGAGAGATTCCCAAGGCCCGCAATTCGATCTGAGTCCAGATAGGCCAGGTTCGCGGGTACGCTGCCAGGTTCCTTCAGCGGGAAGCCGGTTACGGCGTAAAAGCGCTCCGAGGGTATTCGGAGAACAGATGCAGGCCCCTCGTAATGAGGGCCATGAGAGAGGTCCGGGCCGTCATTCACGATGCGGGTGGTTACGGTAAGTGACCCTCCCATTTCGATGGCCGTGCCAGATACCTCACCATCGCCCTGCGAGTAGTGGAAGTCACCGACGGCCAGACCGCAGCCGTCAATGTAACAGGGCAGGTATACGGTGGTGCCGGTCGTGATGTAACGGATGTCCATATTGCCGCCGTGCTCCCGCGGGGGAATGGTGCGCAGGCACTCTGTCGCTTTCGTTCCCTCGGGCCCGCACAGTGGCGACGGCTGCGCCTCGCTCGGATCAATGCCCACTCCGGCGCCGCCGATCTCCATTAACTCCCGCTCGCGTTTGAGTACGTCCGCAAGCAAGCGCTCGCTGGGCAGCGTCGTTATAACGCCAGGGAAACTCGCGTTCGGAATGCGCACGCCCGGCAGGGCATCGCTCACCGCGTAATCCTTGTTGATACGCCAGACGATGAAACGCTTGTCTCTGCCGAATTGCTCTCCTGCGAAGCCGAACGCTCCGGCCTCGGTCCAGCCGACTTCGGCCGGCTCCAGAGATTCAATGGTGACTGCCAGCACGTCACCTGCCTTCGCGCCGCGAATGGAGACGGGACCGGTCAGTGCATGAACGATACCAGTCCCCTCCCTGGGTATCGCATGGGCGCTGGAAAATTCATCCGGGTCCAGGGTCAGATCGAAGGCGTCCCGGCCGACAAACACAATGCGCTGCCCGGGGTCGGCCGTGGCCACCATCGGAATAGCGGGGTGCAGCCGGTTGATACAGGCGGCATCCTCGGCACAGGGCACACTGCGGTCGCCCAGCACAACCTCTGCGCTGGTGGCGGTGGACAGCGCGAGCATTGCCAGCAGACCAGACGACTTTCGGAAAAAATCCCGCCTCTTCATGTGTGCACCTCGCTGGGAAATTGCAGACCGGAAACCAGAGTATAGTGCAGAACTCGCGCTCGAGCTGTCATCGCAGCGCTTGTAACGCAGCAGCCAGTTCTGCGACAGCGAGCTTTGCCGTACGGTAGTGCCCCCACGAGTGGTATAGATCTTCACAGTGAAGTGGCGGCCGCCGTGGCCCACCCGCGCTCAGTTCGGCCAGTCTTTTATCCGCCCCGCCCCAGCAGACGAAGTCGTATTCTGTTAGACTCAGCAAGTCACAGAAATGTCATCCCTGCCTGTGCCCCAATGAAGCCTCATGCATTCCCTGCCGGAACCCGGTTTCCTCGCTTACCCACAGCGTGCAGGCAATCCTCCATTCCTTGCGATCATCCTACTGAAAGCTTTCCAGGTAACCAGCAATGAAAACAGTCGACATCAACAAAGAACCCGTCGAACTCTACAAAATTCTCAAGTTCGAGGGGTTGGTTACCACTGGCGGAGAGGCCAAGCTGTTCATCGGGGACGGCCAGGTGCGGGTGAATGGCGCAGTGGAAACCCAGCGGCGCAAAAAAATTGTGCACGGCGACGTGATCGAATTCCGTGGAGAACAACTTCAGGTCAGGAAGTTGTAAACCCGGATCGACATTGACAGCGCCCGGCAGGCCAGGCGCCGCAACCCGAAGCAATTCAGGGGAACACGGCGATTTTCAATTCGTCGCGTCCTGAATCTCTTCCCCCGCCCGCTCAATGTCCCTGCCGGCGCCCTCCATGGTATTGCAGGCACTCAAAGCGAAAGTGGCCACAATGACGGCCGCAAGCGTGGCCAGAGACTTGATTTTCTGTAGTGAGAACAATGATCGCATACTGTGGGTTTCCAGAATCGTTATCGTTACCACGTATACACGAGCGCGGCTGTGAAGCCTCCCGCGTGGATGCGTGGCTGCCAGGTTCTCTTGCAGTCTAGTCCGCCAATAGCGAATTGGGTAGCTCTCTGTGTCACAGTCAAGGCAACCCATTATCGGGATTGGCGCCGACCAGAGCGCGCCGGTAGCAGACACCCGCCATGCAGAGTAGCGGCCAATGGTCTACCCTTGATGACAGGAAACCTGCTCACGGAGCAGGTTGACCAGGAACGTTTTAACCAAAAGGAGATTATTGGTCATGATTTACTGGGCTTTGGTTTTTTTGATAGTAGCGATTGTTGCCGGGGCACTGGGGCTAACGGGTGTCGCGGGTGTGGCTTCCCAGATTGCCTGGATTCTGTTTGTCGTGGGCCTGATCCTTGCGATCATTTTCTTCATCAGGGGACGCCGCCCGCCCATGTAGGCCCTCGCAAGTGGCAAGAATCAAGCTGCCTGCCATTTTCGCGTACTACGGGGCGAAGGTGTAAGGTATCGCCCGGCAGACCTTACTACAGCTCAACAGGAGACAGCATCCATGGCAACCGCGACTGACAAGAGCACGAATGCGAAGCAACAAGAACTGGACTCCGGCAAGGAGGCGGTGCAGGCTGCGTATCACAATATGATGGAGGCGCAGGAGCACTTTCGCCACGCCGCCGAGGCCGCGGGTGTGGACCTGAAGCACGACGCCGTGGCCCACTTGCGCAGAGGCAAGGACAATGCCGATGCCGTGGGACAGGACCTGGAGCGATTCGTGCACGAAAAGCCGCTGGCGACGCTGGGGCTCGCCTTCGTGACAGGCCTGCTCGCAGCACAGTTGCTATCCCGGAAATAGGTCAGGTGCCCGGAACTACCGAACCTCATTCAGCACAGGCGGGGCAAGCAGGAGCAGCGGAGCCGGAACAGGCTTCAGAGCCAGACCGGGACCAGCGAGAGAGCGAACCGGCACCAGCCGCTGCAGAAGCGCAGCTTCAGGCATGGGTCTCGCTGCTACAACTGGCTCAGGCAACAGGGCGCCAGCTGTCCACGCTACTACAGCTTGAGCTCAAGCTCGCCCTGGCAGATGGCCAGCGCCTGCTGGGAGCTATTTTGGCCATGGTGCCGCTCGTCATCCTGGCATGGACAGGGCTGTCGGTATTGCTTGCGTGGCTGGTTTTCCTGGGCAGCGGTTCCGTCAGCCTGGGTCTGGCAGGGTTCGTTTTGATACAGCTATTGGCCCTGGTACTGCTGTGGCGGGCAGTGCGTGTTTTCAAACGCAGCCTGGGGCTTCCCGCTACCCGGCGTCAATTGCGGGCAATCATAGGAACTGGCGACAGTAATGGGGCGAAAACAACAGATTCGTGAACTGCAGATTGCGGAGGCAGAGCTGGCCTCGCGCCGACAGCAGCTGCAGCAATGCGCTCGGCAGCGCATTGACCACTTGCGCGCGCTGGGCCCTTACTGGCTGATCGGTGGCGGGTTTGTTGCAGGTGTTGTCGTGCAGCGGGGCGACGCTCTGCTGGGCGGCCACGGCGCTGGCTCATCACTGTCGCTGGGGTTGCGCCTGTGGTCGCTGCTGTCTGCTGGATTGACTTCCGGTCTGGCCGCGAGTGATGCTTTACAGTGAATAAAGCGGCACCGCCCAATGACGCAGACGCCAACGCGGCAGAGCCCGCACCTGCCGACTCACCGAAATCGTCACAGGCCTTTCGCTGTCTGCTGGCGCTGGCGCTGCTATACACCGTCTATTTTGCCCAGTCGCTGCTGAAACCCCTTGTGGTCGCGCTGCTGTTTGCGCTTCTGCTCAGCCCATTGGTAAAGCTGTTCAAGCGATTTCATATTCCCCGTACCATCTCGGCCGTGCTCCTCTTGAGCATGATTGGAGGACCACTGGTTTTGCTGGCCAGCCAACTGGCGGAGCCAGCCCAGCGCTGGGCCCAGGCCATTCCCGAATTGACGGAGCAATTCAGCCAGCGAGTCGATCAACTGACTGACTCCCTTGCACCAGAACCGGAGCCGATGCCGGCCGAGCCACCGAAACCAAAAGGCTTCACATTCTTCGGTCTGTTCGGCGACAACAGCGACGCCGACACGGACGATACCGCTGCAGAAAAACCTGACGACAAGGAGGACAACCGGGTCAGCGAAAAACTGAAACAGAGCGGGCTGGAGCTGATACTCAGCATGCTCGGCAGCGCGCCGGTGATGATTGCCCAGCTACTGACGACCGTGATGCTGATCCTGTTCCTGCTGGTATTCGGTCCCGGCCTGTTCGTCAGCTTTGTGAACATTTTCCCCCGGATACAGGACAAGCGCCGCAGTATTGTACTGGTGAAGACCATCCAGATGGAGCTGTCCCGGTATATTCTGACGATCAGTGCCATCAACACCTGCCTCGGGCTCGCCACCGCCGGCGCACTATGGCTGCTGGGGGTCCAGGACGCGCTGCTCTGGGGCGTGCTGGTGGCCATGTTGAATTTTGCGCCTTATGTTGGCCCTCTGTTCGGTGTGATCATTCTCCTGCTCGTGGGCATAGTCCAGTACGGCACCGTGGCCGGGGCAACAGTGCCGGCGCTGGTGTATTTCAGTATCAATCTGCTTGAAGCGCAATTCGTTACACCGCTGATTCTCGGCCGCAACATGCGACTGAACCCCCTGGTCATTATTCTTTGGCTGGTGATCTGGGGCTGGCTGTGGGGAGCCATGGGCGTACTGCTGGCGATGCCGCTGCTGGTATGTCTCAAGATCACGGCGGACCAGAGCAGGTTTCTCCACCACTGGGTGCAAATCATCGAAACGCGACCCTGATACGCATTCGGTAATAACTCCAGACATATTATGTCTGGAGTTTTTCTTTGCTTATGCTTTTGCGGGAAATATAATAACGGTCTGTTTCAATCAGGAGTCATTCATGAAAGGCAAAAACTCAGTATTCAGTGTTTACGCAAAATCCAAAACCAAGACAAGCGCCGAGGCTCGCCGCCTGTCACTGGCAGAACTTGAAAAACTCATTGCCAATCTGACTGCCACCCTTGCCGCGGAAAAAGAAAAACTGAAAAAGAAGGAAGCACAGGATCGCCTGGCTACCATTCAAAAAGTGAATGATCTCCTCGCTGAAAGTGGTTTAAAGCCAGAGGACCTCAAGAAGGCTCCCCGCAAGGCCAGCGCCAAGCGGACCGCAGCGAAAAAACCCGGCAAGAAGGCGAAAGTGCCCCCCCGCTACCGGTTGGAAATTGACGGCAAGGAATATCTCTGGTCCGGGCGAGGCCGCACCCCCAGGGTTTTTCAGGAGTATTTTGACGCCGGCAACAGCCGGGAGAGCTGCGAAATAGCTGCCTGAAGTCGTCTGCACATTGCCACCGACTCCGCTGCGCTCGACATCCTCTATCAGGATGACTCTATCGTGGCGATCAACAAGCCCCCCGGCCTGCTGGTGCATCGCAGCGCCATTGATCGACATGAGACCCGCTTTGCACTGCAACTGTTGCGCGACCAACTGGGGCAGCGGGTCTACCCGGTCCACCGCCTGGACAAGCCAACCTCGGGCCTGATGTTGTTCGCACTGACTCCCACTGCAGCCCGACTGCTGGCCGAGCAGTTTGCCACTCACCGCGTCGAGAAATCCTATATCGCCATTGTGCGCGGATGGTGCCCGGCTCAGGGTCGCATTGATCACCCCTTGCGCGAGCAGCACGATGCGGCGGACCCGGCGGGCTCGCGCAGAACAGCAAGAGTGCAGGCTGCGCTGACAGACTACCATCGACTGGCGACAGTCGAGCTGGATGTCGCGGTGGATCGCTATCCGGGCACCCGTTACAGCCTGGTGCTGCTGCATCCACGGACGGGGCGCAGACACCAGCTTCGCCGGCACATGAAGCATATAAGCCACCCGATCATCGGCGACGCAAACCACGGCAAAGGCATCCACAATCGTTTTTTCCGCGACACACTGGGTTGTAATCGACTGTTGTTGGCGAGCGTGGCGGCAACTATCCGGCATCCGCTCAGCGGCCAGCAGCTGCGGCTGACAGCCCCGCCCGGCGCCGAATTCGAGACTCTGGCGACGAGGTTCGGCTGGGAAGCGGAACTCCTGCCTTACATCGAGGCATAAGCCGACTGCCGCAACGGCAAGCCACAGGTCCCGTCATGGTGTTTTGCTCTCTGCTGTACTAACCTGTAATTACACCAATGGTTGTCGGGTGGCGTTCGCACGCTCCGGCAAGGCGAGAGGCAAAACCACGTGCGAATCCGCCATAGCCCAGGCAGCCCTGCTGTCGCAGACACTCTTCCCGGCACGCCGTGAGCCCAGCCCAGATTTTCAGGGCAACCTCCAGAGTTACCCTCATATACTTTTCTGTCGGAGCCCTCTGGATTCTGCTGTCGGATCGCGCATTGCTGATGGTATTGCCCGATGCCACGGCAGCAGACATCTCCGCCATGCAAACCTGGAAGGGATGGCTGTTCGTGGTCCTCACCAGCTTGCTGCTGAGCATACTGGTCCGGCGTGCCCTGCTGCGACAGTCCATCATCCAGACGCAGCTGGACCAGACCGAAATGGATTATCTGCAGCGACTGGCACAGCTGGAAGTCGGGATCTACGAGACCGATCCCGACGGCTGTATACGCTACGCCAACCACGCAGCAGCCCAGCTTGCTGGCCTGCGCCCCGGTGACAGCCGCGGTGACTCATACTTCCAGCAGTTGCCGTCCCCCCAGCACCGTGAACGGGTACACGACCGCTGGCGCGCGGCCTTGAGCCAGCAGTCCAGTTTTCTTGAACGGTACCCGGTCCAGGACCGCTCCAGGGGTGGCATGCGCTGGCTGGTGGACAGCGCTTATCCGCGCTACCGCGATGGCGTGTTCAGCGGCCACGAGGGAACCCTGACGGATATAACCGGCCTGCACGAGGCCCATGAATATGGGCAAACCCTTGAACATCGCCTGCAACTGACTCTCGCCGCCAGCCCCACCATCACCTACACGATGGACGTCGGCGAGGAGGACTACCGCCTGGTTTGGGTCAGCGACAACATTCAGCGTATTCTGAAAGTGGACGCCAGCACGATCATGGGCAGTGACTGGTGGCAGCAACACATCCACCCGGACGACTTGCCTGTCGTTCTGGGACTGCTGGATCAGCTGCGTGATGGGCAGCAGAGCGAGGTTTCCAATCTGTTGCGGGTTACCGATGGTGAAGGCGAATTGCGCTGGATCCGCAATACTTCCCGCTGCTTTGCCATCCCGACTGGCGATAGCGGTGCCATCCATATTGTCGGCTGCTGGGTCGACATCACCGAGTCAAAGCAGGACCAGGAGCGTCGCGACCTGCATGCCGCCGCCATTGCCGGCTTATCGGAAGGGGTCCTGATCGTCGATCAGGACCACATGATATTGTCCTGTAACACTGCCTTCGCCGCGATCTGCGGGCATCAGGAGACGGAGCTGGCCGGCCGCTCCCTGGATCGGCTGCGTGGCAATGGCACCAGCAGCAGCTTTCGCGATGTCATGGACATGCTGGACAAGCAGCCGCGCTGGCACGGCGAAATCGTTTACCATCACCCCGACGGTCGCGATATTCCGCTGACAGTCACCGCCAGCGTAGTGCACAGCAGTGCCATGGACAGCCACAAGCGCGTATTGATCTGCCGCGATACCAGCCAGGAAAAGCGCTTCGAGGAAGATCTGGTACACCTGGCGCATTACGACGGGCTCACCAACCTTCCCAACCGCCTGCTCCTTGTATCGCGACTGGAACACGCTATTGAGCGCGCACGGCGCAAGCAGCAGCAGCTGGCGGTACTGTTCCTGGATCTGGACGACTTCAAGACCCTGAATGACAGTTATGGTCACGTGATCGGGGATGAAGTGCTGGTCGAGGTGGCGCGCCGGCTGCACCAAGGCATGCGCAAATCGGACACCCTGGCGCGTCTTGGGGGCGACGAGTTCGTCTGCCTGATGGAGGATATGGATTCCACCGACGCGGTGGCGCAAAAAGCGTCAGACCTGATCGCCTCGGTTGCCAGGCATTACACGCTTTCCAACGGGCGCGAGTGTTTTCCCGAATGCTGTATCGGCATCAGCCTGTTCCCGGAAAATGGCGACAGCTGGGAAGAACTGCTGCGCAGCGCGGACACCGCCATGTACCGGGCCAAGAGCCTGGGCAACAGCCGCTTCTGCTTCTTCACCGAAGACTTGGGCATCTCTGCCGTCGAGCGCATGGACACGATTACGCAATTGCGACTGGGCATAGAAAAGGGTGAGCTGCTGCTGCATTACCAACCGCAGATCTGCATGGCGACGGGCCTCGCTGTCGGCGCGGAAGCCCTGGTGCGCTGGGAACAACCCGGCAATGGCCTGGTGCCGCCGGCACGCTTTATTCCCCTGGCGGAAAGCTCGGGGTTGATCAACGCTATTGGCGCCTGGGTGATTGACGAGGCAGGGCGCCAGGTCAGAAGCTGGCGCGATCAAGGGCTGGCGCCGGTGCCAGTCTGCATCAATGTTGCCGCACGCCAGTTCCAGGACCAGAATCTGGTTGTCCTGATGCAGGACATGCTGCTGAAACATGATTTGAGCCCAGCGGACTTCGGGCTGGAAATCACCGAATCGGCACTGATGGCGCATCCGCAGGAAGTGGTGCGGATACTTCAGGAACTCCACGACATGGGCCTGCAGATCGCGCTGGATGACTTTGGCACCGGCTTCTCCAGCTTTGCCTATCTGACCAGCATGCCCATCGATGTACTCAAGATTGACAAGCAGTTTGTCGACGACATTGATGGTTCCGGGAAGGGCAACCAGGTTGTGCATGCCTTGTTGGAGCTGGCCTCCAACCTGGGCATGACCACGGTCGCCGAGGGCGTGGAAACAGAGGCCCAGTACGATTTTTTGCGCAGCAGTGACTGCGATTGCTTTCAGGGTTACCTCGCCGCTAGACCCCTGCCGGAAGCTGAATTCCGCGCGCTGCTGCAACAGCAGCAAGGATAGTGGCGTGACCCCAAAAAAAGCCGCCCCGGGGGGCGGCTGCAGCATGGACCTGTCACTGTGCGGCCGGGGCTCAGTGGCTCAACGTTACCGGGTCCGCACCCTCGAAGCCGCCCAGGTGCAGGGCAACGCCCTTCCGGTCCTGGAAACGCACTGTATCGTCCTCCACCAGGCAATTCACCACCAGCCTTTCACCTGCGGCCGGGACAACCAGTATCCGCATCTCATCCGGCCCTTTGCGGCGCTTGATGCCCACCAACCTGCTGCGGGTATCGTCGCCCAGCGCCATTTCGATCTCCGCCTTGCAGAGCCCCAGATGGCGACTGTCATCCCGGGCCGCCCAGGACGTCAGTGAGGTGGACGCCAGAACCAGACCCATCATCATTACTGTCAACGTTTTCATTGTGCTCCCTCCTTCAGGGGTTACCGGAACCAAGCTTACCCCTTCCGATTTTCAGGGGAACTGCCCGCCGATGATCACTCGCGTTGCATTTTCGGACAGGTCAGGAACACTCCCTCCGGGATATCGGACTGCGGCGCGCGCCCTGAGGTACACTGCGCGCATTCGCTCAACAACAGGAACAGACAGACTATGAAGCGCCTGGCCTCACTCACCTTGCAGGGACTGATTGCGGTGTTGCCCGTGGGCCTGACCCTGTACCTGATCTACTGGTTGTTGCTGGCCATGGAAAGTATCGCCGGAACCGCCCTGCGCGCCGTGCTGCCCCGGGACTGGTATTTCGCGGGCCTGGGGCTGCTCTCTGCCCTGCTCCTGCTGATGCTGGTTGGCCTGCTGGTGAACGCGTATGCCATTCGCCACCTGCTGCGGCTGGGCGACACATTGCTCAGCAGCATCCCGCTGGTGAAATCGGTGCACGGTGCGATCCAGGATGTGCTGCGGGCCTTCAGCATCGCCGACAAGAAACAGGCGGACTCGGTGGTACTGGTGGAAGTACAGGAGAACGTGCGCCTGATCGGGTTCGTTACAGCCCGCTACCCGCCGGACAAACTGCGCCGCGCACTGGGGGAAAACATTATCGGCGTGTACCTGCCGATGAGTTACCAGCTCGGTGGATATACCGTCTATCTTGCTGCGGACCAGGTACAACCCCTGGAGATCAGTGTCGAAGAGGCCATGCGTATCGCGGTCACCGGGGGCATCCAGAGTCCGCAGGGCGATTGAGGTCGAGCACCATCAGCGGGTGTCCAGCTGGGTTGCCACCTTGGCGAACTCTTCGGCAATCACCTCACGCAGAGCGCGCAAACGCGCACTCAGACGCAGGTCGCGGTGCGTGAGGACCCAGATGTCGGAGCTGTGCACCACCGATGCGCCCGGCACCCTGACAATATCGGGTTGGCCAAATGCCAGGAAGCAGGGCATGAAGACCAGGCCCATGCGGCACTTGGCCGCCATCTGCATCAGGCTCAGATCGCTGATGGCATGGCGCACCGGGCGGTCGGGGTGTTGCGTATGCTGCAGCCAGCCCTCGCGCTGACCCGCAGGGTAACGGCCGACCCAGGACAGGTGTGAAACATCCTCCGGCGCGTCCGCGCGCAGCAGATCGCGGTGCACATAGGTCGACGAGCTGAGAGGGCAGAGATGCCGACCGATGAGGTACTCCGGCGGCTTGCCACCCGCCGGCAGCACCCGAATGGCGATATCGGCCTCGCGCCGGCTCAGATCCATGGGAATATCGCTGGGCATCAGCTCCAGCTCGATACCGGGATACTCGTCCGCAAACCGGGCCAGGCGCTCCATCAGGAAATCCACCCGATCCGGCATGGTCAGACGAATGCTGCCCTCCAGATGCTGGTCGGTGCCGGTGATCCTGCGCTCGGCCGCCAGGACCAGCTCTTCAATATGCTCGGCCACCGGCAGCAGGGCCTCCGCCGAGGCGGTCATGCGATAGCCGTCGGGCGTGCGATCAAACAGCTGGGTTCGCAGTGATCGCTCCAGCTCATCCAGGCGCCGGGTAACGGTTGAGTTGCTGACACCGAGGTCCTGGGCGGCACCCCGTGCGGAGCCGCGACGCCCCAGGGCCAGCAGTATCTTCATGTCATCCCAGTCCATGGCATCACTCCTGGCTGCAGGCTGATCCCCCGACCGGGCTGCTAACGGTCAGGCGTAGAAAGCCGCAATACGCGCAATAAACCCGGGCAGCTGCGCCGCTGGCAGCTCGTTGATCCCGGCAGCCGCGGCACGCCCACCGCCCGTGGGAAATTCCCGGCACAGCACATCGGCGCCGGCCTTGTTGTTCAGGGGGGCCCGCACGCTGACCAGAAAGTTGCCATCGGCCCGTGCCGTGACCACCGCGTGCGCCCGGGCCGGATCGTTGTTGGCCAGATCGTTGCCGAACACCCCGCTCACCCGCCGTGCCCAGGCAGCATCGGGCAGCAGGTAGACCGCCGCCGCTGCATCCTGGTATTCCGGGGCAAGGGCCGCTGCCGCTGCCATGTCTTCCCGAAAACCACTCTGCAGATGCTGGAAATGCTCTCGTTCCGCTGCCATGAAGGCGAACGGATCATCATAGTGACTGAGCAGCCGATACAGGTCTGCCGGATGAAAGTGCAGATCTTCCAGTGCTGGTCCGTAACCATTGTAGTTGATGTAAATGCCCAGTTGCTCCAGCTGTTCCAGCTGTTCCGGGTTGAGACCCAATGGTCGGGCCAGTCGCAGTGCGCTATCCCGCAGGTTGTCGCCAAAGGTGCCCACCACGGCCCAGGAAGGGAAAGCTCCCTGCAGGTGGCCGTTGACCAACAGGCTGGTGCAGACATCCGCAGCGGGATTGATCAGGGTCTGCAGCTGTGCGCTCCGGGGGATATCACCCGCGAAGTGATGGTCACAGTAGAACACTTCCGCTCCAGCCGCGAGCAGGCGCTCCAGATCGCTGCGATTTTTATCCAGGGACACATCGAGCACTGTGATCTGTGATCCGCGTCCGGCATTCACCTGCTTGAGCAGGGACGTGTCCCGCTTGACTCCGGTAACGAGAGCCGCATCAAGGGGCTGTGCCCGCCGCAGCTGCACCAGCGCACAGATGCCGTCGGCGTCACCATTGAAGACGTCGTAGTGTTGCATTCGATTACCTTACGGAAAGCCTCAGGACTTTTCCGGAAACAGTTCCTGAACGTTGGAAAGACCCAGAGCCGGGCCGATCTTGGGCTTGGGCTTGGGCTTTGCCAACAGGGGTCCACCGGCCATGCCCTGCTTGCGCCAGACGTGGTCGTAGCGCACCTCGTGGCTGTTGAAGCCACTGACCACGGCATTCAGCACCGAAGTGATCCCCGCGCAGTCCATGCTGTCGCAATAGCCTTTCAGCTCGGTCAGCATGCGGTGGATCTGGCCATAGGACAGACACTCTTCCTCGGCGCGCATGATCATCGGATGACCGGTACCGGTAACATTGCTGCCCAGCAGCAATTCCTCGCGCAGCTTTTCGCCCGGGCGCAAACCGATGAACTCGATCTGTATGTGATCCTGGGCGTGGCTGTCGTGCTGCATCTCGTAGCCGCTGAGGCGGATCATGCGCCGCGCCAGATCGACAATGCGCACCGGTTCACCCATATCCAGCACAAACACGTCGCCGCCGGTGCCCATCGCCCCGGCCTGCAGCACCAGTTGCGCCGCTTCCTGTATCGTCATGAAATAGCGTGAAACCTCCGGGTGCGTCACCGTTACCGGTCCGCCGGTTTCGATCTGCTCACGGAACAGGGGCACAACAGAGCCGGAAGACCCCAGCACATTGCCGAACCGTACCATGCAAAAGCGGGTGCGGGTTTCGCGCTGGGCCAGGCCCTGCAGTACCAGTTCGGCGAAACGCTTCGAGGCGCCCATGATATTGGTGGGACGCACGGCCTTGTCCGTCGACACCAGGACGAAGGTTTCCACGCCCGCCTTGCGCGCGGCTTCGGCCGCGTACCAGGTGCCGAAGACATTGTTGGCAACGCCTTCGGCGACGTTGTACTCCACCATCGGCACATGTTTGTAAGCCGCTGCGTGATAGACCGTCTGTACCGCGAAGGTACGATACACGGTCTCCAATCGACGCTGGTCCTGCACTGAGCCGAGCAGGGCAATGATTTCCACCCTGGAGCCAAGGGCTTGCCTGGTTTCCCGCAGTTCGCGTTCCACGCTGTAGAGTGCGTATTCGGAATTGTCCAGCAACAGCAACTCGCGCGGCCCGGAGGTGAGTATCTGGCGGCACAGTTCGGAGCCAATGGAGCCACCAGCACCGGTCACCATCACCACCTTGTCGGTGATGCAGCGATCAATCAGTTCCGGGTGGGGAGGTACGGGGTCGCGACCCAGCAGATCATCCAGGTCGATGTCCTGAATCTGGTTGACGCTGGCGCGACCGGCCACCAGCTCACTGATTTTCGGAACTGTACGCACATGTACGGGCAGGCCGACCAGGGAATTGATGATCTCGCGGCGGCGCTCGGATGACGCCGAGGGTATCGCCAGCAGCACCTGGGTAATGTTGTGCTCACCGATGAGGCGCTTGATTTCCTCGGGCCTGGCCACCTGCAGACCGTTGATCACGGAGTGCTGCAGACGCGGATCGTCATCCACAAACACGACCGCCCGATACTGGTCGCCGTGGTGCAGAGCCGTCAGCAACTGTCGCCCTGAATCACCCGCACCATAGATAATGACATTGCGGGACAGGGATCGCAGCTTGGCCTGATAGTAGGCGCGCACGGTCAGCCGCGTGCCCCCGATCAGCAGCAGCGCAATAACCCAGTAGAAAAACGGCATTGCCCGCGGTACATCCGCCTGCAGCAGGAATACGGTAGATGCCAGCACCAGGGTGGAATAGGTCACCGCGGTAATGACAGCCCAGATCGCCTGCTGCCCCATGAAGCGGATGACCGCACGGTAAAGGCCCAGGCGCAGGAAAATGATGGCGCTGACGACAATGGTGATCGCGGCGCAGAGGACCTCGATAGAGCCGGGAGCAAACTGACTATTGCCGTAGCGCAGAATCACGGCGCCCCACATGGCCGCACTGACAAAGACCATATCAAGTGCCAGTAACAGCGCCTGCTTGATATTGCGGGGAAGTTCTACCAGTTTTTCCACAGCGTCACGCACGGTTCCCATCATCCGGGAGATCGCTTGCAGCACACCATCGCCAAGCCGATTAAGCAAATTTCCTCCCACTCCGGATGGTCGTGACAGGCCCGCTTGCAACCGGTATATATGGTGCGAACCCCGGCCACCAATACTACGGCAAACCCTTCAACTTGGCCATGCCAAGCAAAAGCGGAAGATATGCCAAAATTACCAATAAAAGCTGGAATTCGGGCCAGCGCCAGATCGTCCATGCGATTGGGAACAGCCACAGTGCGTTGAGCGCAAGCAGCAGGAAGTCAACCGCCGCATGCGAGTGCCAGTGTCGGCTCAGGCGCTGGTAAGCATGCTCCCGGTGGGCCTCCAGCAGTGGCGCGCCACGCAGCCAGCGCACCACCAGGGTCCAGCTGGCATCGGTGACGAAACCCGCCAGCAGCACCAGCCAGCAAGCCGGCGGCAGGGCACCCGAACCGGCGCCGTGAAGAGCAAGCCCACCCAGCAGAAAACCAAGCGGGACGCTGCCGGCATCACCCATGAACAGCCGTGCGGGCGGCCAGTTCCAATACAGGAAACCCAACTGGCAGAGGGCCAGCAAGGTACAGAACAGCGCGAATTCGGGCGCCCCGGCGAGCAGGGACAGAAGCGCCGCACTACCGGCCGCGAGGGCGCACTGCAACGCCGCGATGCCGTCGATCCCATCCATGAAATTGTACAGATTAAGCAGCCACAGCAAGCCAAGCACCAGCAACGGCCACAGCACCCAGCCAGGGAACGCCAGCTCGGGGTTCAGGGCCGGCGCCAGCCCCCAGACCAGAGCACCACAGCAGAGTCCATAGACACCCAGCCGCAGTAGTGCCGGCAGGTTGCAACGATCATCGACCATGCCAACCAGCATCAGCACCAGGGCGAGGCCCAACAGCAGCCAGTAGGCTGCAGACCAGTCGACGCCGCCCGCCGCGGCAACCACGACCGACAACACCAGCGCAAGAACAATGCCCGCCCCGCCGCCACTGGGCGTGGCCCGGGTGTGGGAGCTGCGGTGCCCGGGATGGTCCAGCCAATTGCCCCGCTGCGCCCAGCGCAGCCAGATTCCGCACAGCAATGCCGATGCCAAAGGGGCGACAAGCAATGCCGCCATCATGTTGCAGCCACCGGACGAGCGACCATGGCGGGAGCGACACTGGCAAGCGTTTGCCGTGGCTGCCACCCGGTCGCTCGCAACAGGGCGTGATTGTCATAGCGCTCCGCCCCGAATAATTTGCCGTAGCTGCTGCCTCCCGGCTGGCGCTGCAAAAGGTCCAGCGCCGAGGCGAGCATGCGCCAGCACCAGCTCGGCAACTGTCGCCCGCGACCGCGCCCGAGAGCCTCTCGCAACACCTGGTAGACATGGCGGGTGGTATAGGCCTCCCCGTCCGTGACGATCCAGGTGTGTACGCCCTCGCCGACGACCTGTGGCAACCGCAGCAGGAGCCCGGCGAGATCCTCGACCCCGATCATGGAGCGAGTCCCGCCTTCGGGCGGAGCAGGCAAGCCGATGCGCGCGGCCCGCAGCAGCCACTGCAGGTTGCCCCGGGGCCGGGGCCCGTAAACCAGCGCCGGCCGCAGAATCACCACGGCCATGGCGCTGGCCGCAAAATGCTCCCGCAGCGCGCACTCCGCCCGCCATTTCGATCGGCCGTAGGGACCGGATGGAACCGCCACCTCATCCTCGCGTCGGGGTTCGCTTCCGGCCGCAGGCCCCATTGCCTTGACACTGCTGAGATAGATGAACAGGCGTACTCCGGCGCGTTCCGCAGCTTCGGCCAGGGCAAGGGTGGCCCGATAGTTGACCTCCTCGTGGAGTTGTGCCGGCGCCTGCTGATGGGCAATACCCGCGAGGTGGTAGACCACATCAACGCCTTCCAGCAAGGCGCCGGCAATGGGTCCCTGGCGCAAGTCCACGGCGCGGCTAACGCGCCCACACGGCAGGGTGCCCCCGCTGCAGCTGAGCGGGAGAAACGCGCGGCCCGAGGCCGTCAGCTGGCGGCAAAGCTCCCTGCCGACGTACCCGGTGGCGCCGGTCACCAGTGCTTGCATTCCCACCTCACCGCCAATAGCGGACAACGTAAAAAGGGGCCGAAGCCCCCTATGATACGGATGCCCACAGCCTATTCCAGTGTTATAACAGCTCGGTTTTTGTCCAGCGTTACCTGGCCGATACCTTTCACATCAGCCAGCTCTTCCACGGTGCCGAAAGGGCCGTAGGTTTCCCGGTAGCGGATAATATCCTCTGCCCGGGACAAGCCTACACCCTGCAGACCCGCCGCCAGCGCAGCGGCATCCGCAGTATTGATATTGACCAGTTGCACCTGCACCGCCGCCGCAGTGGCCGGCGGCTCAGGGGCAGTGTCCGCCTGTGTCAGCCCGGGCATCACACCCAGACCCAGCAATGCGGCCAGCAATGGAGCGACTGGCCAAGGTGCGGCCGGCCTTGGTCCATGGCGGCGGTTTTTCAGCGGGCGTCCGGTCAGACCGGCGCCCGCAACAACTTGAGACGAGTTTTTGAGGTATGTCATGGCGTAATCTCCGTTTACGAGTCGGCATCCTTGCGCATCCGTATCGGGAAACAGTGTAGCAACCAGCAGGAGGTGGCCAAGCCCATTGGCCACATTTGATGTTACAGGGCGGAGAGGCCGAGCTCCGAGTGCACCCGCTCCAGCGCCGCCAGCGGATCCCGCGCAGCAGTAATGGAGCGGCCAATGACCAGATAATCTGCCCCCAGCTCACGCGCATCGGCCGGCGTAACCACCCTGCGCTGGTCTCCCGGCGAATCTCCCGCCAGGCGAATCCCCGGTGTCACCAGGCGGAAACCGGGGCCGTGCAGCTGCCGCAACAAAGGCGCCTCCTGCGCCGAACAAACCACCCCGTCCAGACCGCAATCCGCAACCAGGCCGGCCAGGCGCTGCACTCGCTGCAGCGCGGTTTCCACGTAACCAAGCTCGGCCAGGTCCTCGTCAGTCATGCTGGTCAGGACCGTGACACCAATCAGCAACGGCGGCCGGTCATAGACCTGCAGCGCGCTGGCGGCGGCCTCCAGCATCCGGCGGCCACCGCTGGCGTGCACGTTCACCATCCACACACCAAGATCGGCAGCGGCTCGCACGGCACCGGCGACCGTGTTGGGGATGTCGTGGAATTTCAGATCCAGGAATATCTCGAAGCCGCTGTCCTGCAACCGCCGCACCAGCCCTGGTCCAGCGCGAGTAAACAGTTCCTTGCCGATCTTGAGGCGACACAGCTGCGGCGACAGCTGCCCGGCCAGCGCCAGGGCAGCGGCTTCTTCGGCGTAATCCAGTGCCACCAGAACAGGTGAGTCCATGCTTCCTACCTTTGATCTTGCGCGGGCCGTTATCAGTCGACACGGTTGCCGCGGATGGATTTTACGGTGCCCCAGTGCTTGCAGCCGGGACAGAACCAGTGCAGTTGGCGGCCAGCGAAACCGCAGTGACTGCAGCGATAGGTCGGGCGCTCGGCCAGCAGGCGCTCTACCAGGCGCTCCAGCAGACTGAGATTATCCCTTATCTGACCTTCGGTATTGTTCATCTGCAGGCCGATCAGGCGAGACAGGCCACGCAGGGACGGATATTTTGCCAGCTGCGCCGACAGGAATGTCGCCGCCGCCTGGTCGCCACTGCTGCTGCGTATGTCGTCGGCCACCGCCAGTACCAGCGGCGCCGCCGGAGTCGCCTGCAGGCACTCTTCCAGGTACTGGCGCAGAGTCTGCTCCTCTCCCAGTTGCAGGTACGCTTCCTGCAGCGTCGGTATGGTTTCGGGAATATAGTCCGGGTCCTGCTGCCTGACCTTGCGCAGGGCCTTGACGGCCTGGCGGTAATTGCCGGCCTGGCACTCCAGCTCGCCGATCATCAACGAGGCGCGCACGCAGAGCCGGTCGTGGACCAGGGCTTGCTGCAGCTCCTTGCGAGCAGCCTGGATATTCCCCTGCTTGAGCAGCTCCGCTGCCAGTTCACAGTGGTAGTGCGCCAGCGCCACCGCGACCGGCTGGCGGTTGGCGCCAAGCGGCGCGGGCCCGGTTTGGCTCAGCAGTGACTTGCGCGGCAACAGCGCGGTAGCGACCTGAATGGCATTGGCCCACTCGCGCTGGCTCTGGAAGATCTCCAGCAAATGACGCTGGCTGGCCCGGCGCTGTTCCGGGGAATCCTTGACCAGATCCAGCAACAGCCGCTCAGCCCGGTCAAACAGGCCGGCACTGATATAGTCCCGGGCGAGCTCCAGGTGGGCCTGGTGCACCTGCTGCCGGGGCAGGCTGGGCCGGGCCAGCAGGTTCTGGTGAATACGGATGGCGCGGTCCACCTCGCCCCGCTTGCGCAGCAGGTTGCCCAGGGCAATGTGGGTCTCCAGGGTTTCGGTATTGACCTCCAGGGCATTGATGAATGCGTCCACCGCACCGTCCGGACGGCCGTCCAGCAGGTAGTTCAGGCCCTTGTAATACTGGCCGGGGAGATCCGTGGTGGCAATGCGAACGCTGCGCCTTCCCAACCACCAGCCAATGCCGATAGCGGCAAACAGCAGCAGGAAAACCAGTAGATCAGTCACCGTCTTTGATTCCGGCGACCCGCAACCGATCCAGTTCCACCTTGCACTTGTCGAGCTTGCGCTGCGCGAGTGCCAGCCGCCCGCGCAACCTCAGGATAATGACGCTCGAGACCAGCAACCCCAACACGCCACCCAGCGCAAGTGCCGCCAACAGCCACAGGGCGAGACTGCGGGGCGCGAATTCGTGGACCAGCAGGTCGAGACCGATCGGCTGATGATTCTGCAGGGCAAACAGCACGCCCGCTGCCAGCATCGCCAGAATCACCAGCAGGGAAACCACCTTGCGCAACACGTTCATATGCCTGCCCCCCGACTTCCTTCCCGAGCCCCGCTCAGAACCCTGCCTGCAGTCCCAGGTTGACGCGTTCGCGCAACTCCTTGCCCGGCTTGAAGTGAGGCACATACTTGCCCGTGAGCTCGACCGTATCTCCGGTCTTTGGATTGCGGCCGCGACGGGGCTCGCGGTAGTGCAGGGAAAAACTGCCAAAGCCACGGATCTCGATACGCTCGCCTGTCGCCAGCGCTTCCGACATGTGTTCGAGAATGGTTTTGACCGCGAGCTCCACGTCTTTCAGCGACAGCTGGGTCTGCCGGGCAGCGATTGCCTCGATCAATTCACTTTTGGTCATTGTGCCTCCGCCCCTGCACTTTTTTAAGCTCGGCCACGGGCGCACAGCGCGCCCTTTTCGGCCATTGTGACGCTGCCGGGACAATAGCGCAACTTGTTATTTTATAACGAAAAAAGGCCCACCCGAGGGTGAGCCTTGTGCTACCACTGGCCTGTAGGAGCGCGGTCTTTGTGGGAGCGCAGTCTCTGCGCGATCGCCCGCTGAGCGGGCTCCCACAATGGGCCATCGCCCGCGGAGCGGGCTCCTACCGTGAGGTGGTTACTTTTCCATCTGCGCCTTGATCAGGTCGCCGATGGTAGTGGCGGAGGATGTGTCCTCCTGCTCCTTCAGCGACTTGACCGCATCTTTCTCGTCGTCGAAATCCTTGGCCTTGATGGACAGGGCCAGGCCGCGGTTCTTGCGGTCGACGGAGATGATCTTGGCTTCGACGCTGTCGCCAACCTTGTACAGGCTGCGGGCATCGTCCACCTTGTCGCGGCTGATGTCGGAGGCCTTGAGGATACCCTCGACTTCGTCCGCCAGCTTGATGGTGACCGACTTGGCGTCGACTTCGACAACTTCGCCAGTCACGATGGAACCGCGATCGTTCTGGGCCACGTAGCCGGAGAAGGCGTCGTCTTCGAGCTGCTTGATACCGAGAGAGATACGCTCACGCTCGGGGTCGATGGAGAGGATAACCGTCTCGATTTCATCGCCCTTCTTGTAGTTGCGCACCGCTTCCTCGCCAGCTTCGTTCCAGCTGATGTCGGACAGGTGTACCAGGCCGTCGATGTTGCCTTCCAGGCCGATGAAGATGCCGAAGTCGGTGATCGACTTGATGCTGCCGGCAATCTTGTCGCCCTTGCTGTACTGGGAGGCGAAGGCATCCCAGGGGTTCTGCTGGCACTGCTTGATACCCAGCGAGATGCGGCGCCGCTCCTCGTCGATATCCAGCACCATGACCTCCACTTCGTCGCCCAGCTGGACGATCTTGGAGGGGTGCACGTTCTTGTTGGTCCAATCCATCTCGGACACGTGCACCAGGCCTTCCACACCCTCTTCCAGCTCGGCAAAGCAGCCGTAGTCGGTGAGGTTGGTGACGCGGGCCTTGACCCGGCTGCCTTCGGGGTAGCGATTGGTGATTTCCACCCAGGGATCCTCGCCCAGCTGCTTCAGGCCCAGTGACACGCGGTTGCGCTCGCGGTCGAACTTGAGGATCTTGACGTCGATTTCCTGGCCCACTTCGACAATCTCGGAGGGGTGCTTGATGCGCTTCCAGGCCATATCGGTAATGTGCAGCAGACCGTCGACACCGCCGAGGTCCACGAACGCGCCGTAGTCGGTGAGGTTCTTGACGATACCCTTGACCGACATGCCTTCCTGCAGGGATTCCAGCAGGGCTTCGCGCTCGACGCTGTTGGCCGCTTCCATCACCGCACGGCGGGAAACAACCACGTTGTTGCGCTTCTGGTCCAGCTTGATGACCTTGAATTCGAGTTCCTTGTTCTCCAGGTGCGCGGTGTCGCGAACCGGGCGCACATCGACCAGCGAGCCGGGCAGGAACGCGCGGATGGTGTTGATATCGACGGTAAAGCCACCCTTGACCTTGCCGTTGATGACACCCTTGACCACTTCGTCCGCCTCGTGCGCAGCTTCGAGCTCTTTCCAGGACTCGGCGCGCTTGGCTTTCTCGCGGGACAGCTTGGTCTCGCCGAAACCGTCTTCCACGGTTTCCAGGGCGACCTGGACCTCATCGCCAATGCTCAGCGAACAGTTGCCGGCGGCGTCGAGGAATTGGGCACGAGGAATCACGCCTTCAGACTTCAGGCCTGCGTGGACGGTGACCCACTCGTTATCGATGTCGATGACCACGCCGGTAACAATGCTACCGGGCTCCATTTCGACAGTTTTCAAGCTTTCTTCAAAGAGTTCAGCGAAGGATTCGCTCATTACACATTACCTGTCAGTGAGATTACGGCGGAAATCCGCCTTGCCATGCCTCCAGCTGGCACGGGTCATCCAGTTTAAACCACCCCCGTGCCACTTCTGGAACCGGCGTCAGGGGCAGTGCTTGCAAAACCATTTTCGCCACACCAGGCGACGGCGATGAGCTCAGGCCAGGCCTCTCTCACGCGCCGCTGCCATGACTGCGGCAAACACATCGGCAATCGGCATATGGCTGCTGTCGATGACAATGGCGTCTTCAGCGGGGACCAGCGGGGAGACGGAGCGGCTACTGTCGCGCGCATCCCGCTCCTCGATATCCTCAAGAAGGCGCGGGAGACTAACATTTTCCCCCTTTTCGAGCAACTGCCGGTATCGGCGCTGGGCGCGCTCCTCACTGCTGGCAGTCAGGAAGATCTTCAGCGGCGCATCGGGAAACACCACCGTACCCATGTCGCGACCGTCGGCGACCAGGCCCGGAGGCCGCAGGAACTCGCGCTGGCGCTGCAGCAGGGCCTCGCGGACCGCGGGAATGGCGGCCACCGTGGAGGCGCCGCGACCGCCCTCCTCGGTGCGGATCTCCCGGCTGACGTCAGTACCCTTATACAACACGCGCACCTCGCCGTTGCCGTCGGTAAAGAATTCAACCTGCAGGTGCCGGGCCACTTCCGTCACCGCTGCCGCATCCTCCCAGGACACCCCCTCCATCACGCAGGCCTGGCCGGTGACGCGATACAGGGCTCCGCTATCGAGGAAATGCCACTGCAGGGTATCCGCCAGCAGGTGGCTCAGGGTGCCCTTGCCGGCACCGCTGGGGCCATCGACCGTGATTACTGACAGCCGGGGCATCAGTCGACCCGGGCCGATATCTGCAGGCCCAGTCCCCGCGCCAGGGCGTCGAAGCCGGGAAACGAGGTGGCGACAGGGTCGCAATCGAGGATGCGAATCTCGGCGCTCGCACGCAGGGCCGCTATGGCGAAGGACATGGCGATGCGGTGGTCGTGACAGGTGTGGATGACACCGCCGCCCAGAGCACCACCGTCAATGATGATGCCGTCCTCCAGCACCTCATTGTGCACGCCCAGGGTGTCCAGGCCCGCCGCCATGGCGGCGATGCGGTCGCTCTCTTTCACCCGCAGTTCCTCGGCGCCACGCAGGACGGTGCGGCCACTGGCACAGGCCGCGGCGATAAACAGGGCCGGGAACTCATCGATGGCCAGTGGCACCTGCTCGCGGGGGATCTCGATACCCTGTAGCGGCGCGTGGCGCACGCGGATGTCCGCAACGGGCTCGCCGCCCACCTCGCGATGGTTCTTCAGGGTGATGTCGGCGCCCATCAGCCGCAAAATGGTGATAACCCCAGCGCGAGTGGGGTTGATGCCGACGTGGGTCAGCAGCAGGTCGGACCCCGGCGCGATACTGGCCGCGACCAGGAAAAATGCCGCCGAGGAAATATCGGCAGGCACATCGATCTCCGCCGCCTGCAGGCGGCCGCCACCCTCCAGGCTGATTGTCCCGGCCTCTGTGGCCACGCTGTAGCCGAAGCCGCGCAGCATGCGCTCGGTGTGGTCGCGAGTGGGCGCCGGCTCGGTCACCGAAGTAACGCCCCCGGCGTACAGACCCGCCAGCAGGACACAGGACTTGACCTGGGCGCTGGCCATCGGCAGGTCGTAGTGAATGCCGCGCAGCGCCTGGCCACCGCGAATCCGCAGCGGCGGCCTGCCCTCGGCTGTACCCTCAATATTCGCGCCCATCAGGCGCAGCGGCTCGATCACCCGGCCCATCGGCCGCTTGCACAGGGATACATCGCCGGTCAACTCGCTGTCGAACCCCTGCCCCGCCAGCAGACCGGCAATAAGCCGCATGCTGGTGCCCGAGTTGCCCATGTCCAGTGGTGCCGCAGGCGCCTGCAGGCCGTGCAGGCCAACACCGTGTACAGCCACTTCTCCATCCTCGGGACCGTCGATGACCACGCCCAGGGCGCGGAATGCCGCCACGGTGGCCAGGGCATCTTCACCTTCCAGGAAGCCGCTGACCCGCGTTGTACCCTCGGCGAGAGCGCCGAGCATGATCGAGCGATGGGAGATGGATTTGTCCCCGGGTACCCGCGCTTCGCCGCTGATGACACCGCCGGGCAGTAACTGGAATTCCATGGCTGGTCTCTTCTCTCTCGGGGTTGGGGGTCGCGGGGTTCAGGCGGGCCGCTGGCCGCGGGCGGCAAGCTCCGCGGCAAAGGCATCTCGGGCATCCTTGGCCCGACTGAAGGTCTCCAGCAAGGCGTCCGACTGCTGCTCGTCAATGGCCGCACGCAGCTCCTGCAGATGGTCGCTGAACAGGTCGATAGCCTGCAGCAGTGCCGGCCGGTTGGCAATGGCGATATCCCGCCACATGACCGGGTCACTGGAGGCGATGCGGGTAAAGTCGCGAAAACCGCCGGCGGCAAAGCGGAAGATGTCGGCGCTGGCATCGCTCCGGGCGAGGGCATCCACGAGGGCGTAGGCGAGCACGTGCGGCAGGTGGCTGGTGGCGGCCAGCACCCGATCGTGCTCAGCCACCGCCATGTCGACCACCTCGGCGCCGGTACTGGCCCACATGGCGCGCACCAGCTCCACCGCCGAGGCATCGTTGCCCGGTACCGGCGTCAGGATGACCCGATGGTGCAGAAACAGGCCGGCATCAGCGGCATCGACACCGCTGCGCTCGGACCCGGCAATGGGATGACCCAGCACCAGTCGCGGCGGCATACCGCCCCATACCGCTTCGGCGGTGCTCTGCAGGTTGCCCTTGACGCTGGCGACGTCGGTGATAACCGGCGGCTGGGCGCGGCCCTGCAGACGCGGCAGGATTCGCTCCAGCATCTGCGCCGCCACCAGGGTCGGCGTGGCGATGACCAGAATATCGGCGGCATCGACCGCTGCTTCAAGATCCAGGGTATAGCTGTCGATAATGCCCAGCTCGACCCCCCGCTGCAGGGAGGCCTCGCGATGACCCCAGCCGATGCAGCGCCGGCAAAAGCCGTTGCCACGCAATGCCGCGGCCAGGGAGCCACCGATCAGGCCCAGCCCCAGCACGACGACGGTGGGGCTGCTGGCTTGCTGTTCTGACACTGACTCAGCCACGGCTACAGCACAGCCCGCGGGTAGGACCCGAGCGGTTTCAGGAGGATGGATTGCTCCTCGAGATCGGCGACAATGCCGCGGATGGCCGGATCCTGCATGTGGCCCTCGAACTCAATGAAAAAGACGTAGGCCCACTTCTCCGTGCGCGAGGGCCGGGTGTCGATCCGGGTCAGGCTGACGCCGGCGCGGCGGAAAGGGTCCAGCAGGGTAAAGAGGGCGCCGGGCTTGTTGCGACTGGAGACAATCAGGGAGGTCTTGTCACGACCGCTGGGGGGCACCTCCTCGCGGCCCACCACCAGAAAGCGGGTCGTGTTGTCCGGGTAGTCCTCGATATGCTCGGCGAGTTTTTCCAGCTGGTACAGCTCCGCGGCCATGTCCCCCGCGACCGCAGCCATGCCCGGGGTAGTCGCCGCCAGGCGGGCGGCTTCACCATTGCTGCTGACCGCCTCGCGCTCAACTTTCGGCCAGTGGCTGTCGAGCCAGTTGCGGCACTGGGCCAGCGCCTGCTGGTGGGCACAGATGCGGGTGATGGACTCCTCCCCGGTACCGGGAGCCACCAGCAGATGATGGACGATGCGCATCTCCACTTCGCCTGAGATCTTCAGCGGCGAGTCCATGAAGTTGTCCAGGGTATGACTGACCATGCCCTCGGTGGAGTTCTCCACCGGCACCACGCCGTAGTTGCATTCCCCGGACTCAACCTGGGCGAACACGCTGTCGATGGTGTTCTGGGGTACGCAGATGGCGGCGTGGCCGAAATGCTTCAGCGCCGCGGCCTGGGTAAAGGTACCCTCGGGACCGAGATAGGCCACCTGCAGCGGCCGCTCCAGCGCCAGGCAGGCGGACATCACCTCGCGAAAGATGTGTGCAACCGCCGTGCCCGCCAGGGGGCCCTCGTTGCGGTCGATGATCCGCTGCAGGATCTGGGCCTCCCGCTCCGGCCGGTAGTAGACCACCTCCGCCACCGGTTCGCCGCGCTCCTGCGCCGCCAGCACTTCCGCCAGCTTGATCTCGGCAACGCGCTGGGCACAACCGGCGCGACGCTGGATCAGCGCCTGGATTTCCCGGTCGATGGCGTCGATGTCCGCCCTGACCTGGTCGAGATCCCTGGTATCTGCCATCAACCTGCCCGCCGCCTCAGCCCTTGCGCTGCTCGAAGTCCCGCATGAACGCGATCAGGGCATCCACCGCCGCCTCCGGCACCGCATTGTAGAGGCTGGCGCGCATGCCTCCCACCGAGCGGTGGCCGGCCAGATTCAGCAGCCCGGCGGCCTCCGCTTCCTGCAGGAAGACCTTGTCCAGGCCTGCATCGGCCAGGGTAAAGGGCACATTCATCAATGAGCGGCTGGGGATTTCCACCGGGTTGGCATAGAAAGCGCTGTTGTCGATGGCGGCATACAGTTTCTCCGCCTTGCGGCGGTTGCTTGCAGCCATCGCCTCCAGACCACCAAGATCCTTGAGCCAGGCAAAGACCAGGCCGGCCAGGTACAGCGCGAAGGTCGGCGGCGTGTTGTACATGGAGTCGTTGTCGGCCGCGGTTTTCCAGTCCAGCATGACCGGGCAACCCGGGCGCGAGCGGCCCAGCAACTCGCGCCGCACGATCACCAGGGTGAGGCCCGCCGGGCCAATGTTCTTCTGCGCGCCGGCGTAGATCACCCCAAACCGGGAGACATCCAGCGGCCGCGACAGAATCGTCGAGGACATGTCCGCCACCAGCGGCGCTGCCACCTCGGGTACCCAGTGAAACTCGACCCCGCCGATGGTCTCGTTGGGAGTGTAGTGAAAATAGGCAGCGTCCGCGGACAGCTGCCAGCTGTCGCGGGCGGGAATGGTGCTGAAATTGGTATCCTCGGCGCTGGCGGCAACCCTGACGGTGCCGAAACGCTTGCCCTCGGCGATCGCCTTCTTCGACCACTGCCCGGTATTGAGGTAGTCGGCACAGCCGCCCTCGGGCATCAGGTTCAGCGGCACCGCGGCAAACTGGGTGCTGGCACCGCCCTGCAGAAACAGGACTGCATAGTCATCCGGTATCGCCAGCAGCGCCCGCAGGGTCGCCTCCGCCTGTTCGGCAATACCGACAAACTCCTTGCTGCGATGGCTCATCTCCATCACCGACAGGCCGCGGCCGTGCCAGTCCAGCATGTCATTGCGGGCGGTTTCCAGCACCGGCACCGGCAGGGCAGCGGGGCCGGCGCAAAAGTTGTACAAGCGCGTCATTGCGGATCGTTCCTCAGGTTGCAGGGGGTGCCGAACGCCTCATTCCGTGGCGTCTTCGGCCCCTTCAGTCACATCGATTTCCGGCTCGGCGATACGTTCGCAGCTGACCAGGAATTCATCCGGCCGGGTGCGGATCACCCGCACACCCTGGGTGTTCCGGCCCAGCACGGACACCTCTTCGGCCCGCGTGCGGACCAGGGTGCCCTGGTTGGAAATCAGCATCAGCTCGTCGCCGTCAAACACCTGCACGGCGCCGACCAGGCGGCCGTTGCGGGCGCTGGTGGACATGGCGATAACGCCCTTGTTGCCGCGGCCCTTGGTCGGGAACTCGGCCGCGTCGGTGCGCTTGCCGTAGCCGTTCTCGCTCACGGTCAGGATACGCCCGCCCTCGCGCGGGACAATGATAGAGATCAGCTGATGACCTTCGCCGAGACGTATGCCACGCACGCCGCGGGCGGTGCGTGACAGGTCGCGCACGTCTTCCTCGCGGAACCGCACTGCCTTGCCCTCGCTGGAAAACAGCATCACGTCGCAGGTGCCGTCGGTGATGGCGGTGCCGATCAGCACGTCGTCCTCGTCCAGCGCCAGGGCCCGCAGGCCGACACTGCGCGGACGGGAGAAGGCGGTCAGCGCGGTCTTCTTCACCGTGCCGTTGGCAGTGGCCATGAAGATAAACCAGCCTTCGGTATATTCGTTGACCTGGAGGATGGAGGTGACCCGTTCGCCGTCTTCCAGCGGCAGCAGGTTGACCATGGGCCGACCGCGGGAGTTACGCCCCGCCAGCGGGATCTGGTAGACCTTCAACCAGTACACCTTGCCCATGTTGGTGAAGCAGAGAATGGTGGCGTGGGTGCTGGCAATCAGCAGGTGCTCGACGAAGTCCTCGTCCTTGACCGCAGTGGCGGTGCGCCCGGTGCCGCCACGGCGCTGGGCCTGGTAATCCGACAGGGGCTGGGTCTTGGCGTAGCCGCCGTGGGAGATGGTGACCACCCGGTCTTCCTCGGTGATCAGGTCTTCCACGGTCAGGTCGTGCTGGGAGGCGCTGATAACGGTCAGGCGGTCGTCGCCAAACTCGGTGACGATGGCTTCCAGCTCTTCGCGGATCACCAGCTTGAGGCGGTCCGGGTCGCTGAGGATCTCCAGATAATCGGCGATCTCGCGCAGCTTCTCGTCGTACTCGTTGAGCAGTTTTTCATGCTCGAGGCCGGTCAGGCGGTGCAGGCGCAGATCGAGTATGGCCTGGGCCTGGGCCGGGGACAGGAAGTACTGGCCATCGTGAAGCCCGTACTGCGGCTCCAGCTCGTCCGGGCGACAGGCGTCGTCGCCCGCGCGCTGCAGCATGGCGGTCACCTCCCCCGGCGACCAGGAGCGGGCAATCAGGCCCTCCTTCGCCTCGGAGGAGCTGGGGGAGGCCTTGATCAGCTCGATGATCGGATCGATATTGGCCAGCGCCACGGCCAGGCCTTCCAGCAGGTGACCGCGCTCACGGGCCTTGCGCAACAGGTAGACCGTGCGCCGGGTTACCACCTCGCGGCGGTGGCGGATAAAGGCTTCCAGGATCTGCTTCAGGTTCAGCAGCTTGGGCTGGCCGTCGACCAGGGCCACCATGTTGATGCCAAATACCGCCTGCAGCTGGGTCTGGGCGTAGAGATTGTTGAGGACCACATCGCCGATTTCGCCGCGGCGCAATTCGATCACCACCCGCATGCCATCCTTGTCGGACTCGTCGCGGAGTTCGGAGATACCCTCGATTTTCTTTTCCTTGACCAGCTCGGCAATACGCTCGATCAGGCGCGCCTTGTTCAGCTGGTAGGGCAGCTCGTGAATGATGATCACGTCGCGGCCCTTGTTCTCCTCGCGGATCACCTCGGCCTTGGCCCGCACATAAATGCGGCCGCGACCGGTGCGGTAGGCCTGGATAATGCCGGCGCGACCATTGATGGTGGCGCCGGTGGGGAAATCCGGACCCGGAATATGGTCCATGAGCTCGTCGACCGTCATGTCCGGGTTGCCCATGAGGGCCAGGCAACCGCTGACCACTTCGCGCAGGTTGTGCGGGGGAATATTGGTGGCCATGCCGACCGCGATCCCGGAGGAGCCGTTGATCAGCAGGTTGGGTACCCGGGTGGGCATGACCGCCGGGATCCGCTCGGTGCCATCGTAGTTGTCGACAAAGTCGACGGTTTCCTTGTCCAGGTCCGCGAGGATGGCGAGGGAGATCTTGCGCATGCGGATTTCGGTGTAACGCATGGCGGCCGCGGAATCGCCGTCAACCGAGCCGAAGTTGCCCTGGCCGTCCACCAGCATGTAGCGCATGGAAAAGGACTGGGCCATGCGCACGATGGTGTCATAGACTGCCGAGTCGCCGTGGGGGTGGTACTTGCCGATCACGTCACCGACGATGCGGGCCGACTTCTTGTAGCCCTTGTTCCAGTCGTTGTTGAGCTCGTTCATCGCAAACAGCACGCGCCGGTGCACCGGCTTCAGGCCATCGCGCACATCCGGGAGGGCACGGCCCACGATCACGCTCATGGCGTAATCGAGGTAGGACTGCTTGAGCTCATCCTCGATGTTGACGGGAAGAATTTCCTTGGCTAATTCACCCATGTACCACAGCTTCCTTATATGACCGGGTTGAGCGTTCCGGGTACGGTGCGCGGAACGTCTCCGGACAGGTGCCCGGAGGCCGGCTGCAGGCATCAGCCAGCGTCCGGCGCAAACCCGGAATTATACGGGAGAAGGGTGGTTGTGGCCATGTTTTTGCAGATTTTGGCGGCCGTTCGGGCAGTGATCGGGGATTTCCGGTTATACTGGCCCGCTCGCGAGTTGCGGCGGCCAGAACCTGCCTGCAGGGGGCGCCGACAGCATTCACGACAATCCCGGATCGAGGCTTCATGACCGCGCTACCAGATACCGTCGACACCCTTATCCACCCGGGCTGGATCGTACCCGTCGTGCCCGCTGGCGCCGTGCTCACCGGCCACAGCCTGGCAGTCAGCGGCGGCCGCATCGTCGCCATCCTGCCGCGGTCTGAGACCGACCACATCGTCGCCCGGGAGGTCTTCGAGCTGGCAGGCCACGCGCTGCTGCCCGGCCTGGTCAACGCCCATGGCCACGCGGCCATGTGCCTGCTGCGGGGCTATGCCGACGACCTGCCACTGGCACCCTGGCTGGAACAGCACATCTGGCCTGCCGAAGGCCGGCACGTCAGCGATGCCTTCGTCAGCGACGGGGTGGAGCTGGCCATTGCCGAAATGCTGCGCGCCGGCACCACTACTTTTTCCGACATGTACTTCTTCCCCGATGCCTGCGCCCGGATGGCCCAGGCCCGGGGCATGCGCTGCCAGATCACCTTCCCCATCCTCGACTTCCCCACGCCCTGGGCCCGGGATGCCGATGAGTACATCAGCAAGGGCCTGGCGCTGCGGGATACCCTCAAGCACAGCGAACTGGTCACGCTCGGCTTCGGCCCCCATGCGCCCTACACGGTCAGCCAGCCCACCCTGGCCCGCGTCGCCACCCTCGCCGCGGAGCTGGACGTGCCGGTGCAGATTCACCTGCACGAGACCCGCGGCGAAGTGCTGCAGGCAGTGGAAGCCAACGGCGAACGGCCTCTGGACACCCTGCATCGCCTGGGTCTGCTGGGGCCGCGCACCCAGTGTGTGCACATGACCGACATCGGCGACCAGGACATCGCCCTGCTCGCCGAGACCGGCGCCCATGTGGTGCACTGCCCGCAGTCCAACATGAAACTGGCCTCGGGCAGCTGCCCGGTGCACAAACTGCTGGCCGCCGGCGTCAATGTCGCGCTGGGGAGCGACAGCGCCGCCAGCAACAACGACCTCAACCTGTTCGGGGAAATGCAGACCGCCGCACTGCTGGCCAAGCTGAACAGTGGCGACGCCAGCGCCCTGCCCGCCGCGGCGGCCCTGACCATGGCCACCCTGGGCGGCGCCCGCGCCCTGGGTCTGGAAGAGCAGATCGGCAGCCTGGAGGCCGGCAAGCTGGCCGACATGATCGCGGTGGATCTCGGCGGCCCGGAAACCCAGCCTCTGTACAACGCGCTCTCGCAGCTGGTTTATGCCTGCAACGGCAGCCAGGTGACCCACAGCTGGATCGGGGGCGAGTTGCGACTGCGCGAGCGGCAGCTGACCGGTTTTGATCTCGACGCCCTGAGCCAACGTATCGGCCACTGGCAACAACGGATTACAGGAACAAGCGCATGACCGCACGAGCGAACGTCGACCCCGGGGAAATCGCCAAGTTCGAGGCGCTGGCCTCGCGCTGGTGGGACCGCAACAGCGAATTCAAGCCCCTGCACGACATCAATCCCCTGCGGGCCAACTACATTGACGAGCATTCAGCGGTGGCCGGCAAGACCCTGTTGGATGTGGGCTGCGGTGGCGGCATCCTGGCGGAGTCCATGGCCCATCGCGGCGCGCGGGTCACCGGCATCGACATGGGCGAGGCACCGCTGGCCGTGGCGCGCATCCATCAACTCGAGTCCGGTGTCGATGTGGACTACCGCCAGACCACGGCAGAGGATCTGGCCACGGAGCAGCCCGGCCACTACGACGTGGTCTGCTGCCTGGAGATGCTGGAGCATGTACCCGACCCGGCCGCGATAGTCGCGGCCTGCGCGGCGCTGGCAGCACCCGGTGGCTCACTCTACTTCTCCACCATCAACCGCAATCCCAAGGCCTTTGCCTTTGCCATTGTCGGCGCCGAGTATGTGTTGCAGCTGCTGCCCGCCGGCACCCACGAATACAGCAAGTTCATCAAGCCCTCGGAACTGGCGTCCTGGATCCGGGCGGCAGGACTGAGCCTGGAGGGCATGACCGGCCTGGTCTACAACCCCTTCAGCAAGCAGTATCGACTGCACCCCCGCGACGTGTCGGTGAACTACATGGTGCGGGCGGTGAAACCGGCTGCGCCATGACGCGGCCGGACCCGGCCGCGCTCAGGGCGGTCATATTCGATCTCGACGGCACCCTGGTGGATACCGCCAGCGAGTTCGTGGTGGTGGTACAGGCGCTGCGCGCGGAACACGACCTGCCGCCGCTGGAGCCAGCGCGCATCCGCGCCAGCGTATCCAATGGCGCCCGCGCCCTGGTCACCCTGGCCCTGGGCACACGGGAAGCCGACCGCCTGTTCGAGGGACAACGACTGCGACTGCTGGAGCTGTACGGCGAAGTGCTGGGCAGCAGCGCGCGGCCCTACCCCGGTATCGAAGACTTGCTCGCGGAGCTGGCAGCGCGCGGCATCGGCTGGGGCGTGTCCACCAACAAGCCCCGCGCCTATGCCGCGCCATTGCTGGAGCGGCTTGCGCTGCAACCGCCACTGGGCAGCCTGGTCTGCCCCGATGATGTCAGCGAGCGCAAGCCGCACCCGGAATCACTGCTGCGCAACTGTCGCGAGCTGGGCTGTGAGCCGCAGCAGGCGATCTACGTCGGCGACCACCAGCGCGACATCGAGGCCGGTTTGCGCGCGGGCATGTTCACTATTGCGGCCCTGTACGGCTACATTGAAGCGGACGACGATCCGGCCCTCTGGGGCGCGGATGCCAGCGTCGACAGCAGCACGCAACTGCAGGGCCTGATCCTGGCCCCCCACTGAGCACCGGAGCAACCATGCACAGTCCCGTCATACCCACCGACTACAGCCCCGCGCAAGACCTGCTGCAAGGCAAGGTGATCCTGGTCACCGGCGCCGGCGACGGCATCGGCCGCGCCGCCGCCGAGAGCTATGCAGCGCACGGCGCCACCGTCATCCTGCTGGGGCGAACCCTGGCCAAACTGGAAGCGGTGTACGACGCCATCGAAGCGGCCGGCGGTGCCCAGCCCGCCCTGTTTCCGCTGGATCTCGCCACTGCCAGCGAAGCTGACTATGCCAACCTGGCAGAGGCCATGGACAGCACTTTCGGGCGCCTTGATGGACTGTTGCACAATGCCAGCCTGCTGGGGGAACGGCGCCCGATCGCCAGTGCGACCTGGCCCGCCTGGGCGGAAGTGATGCAGGTCAATGTCAACGCCCAGTTCCTGCTGAGCAGGGCCCTGCTGCCGCTGCTGGAACAGGCGCCGCAGGCTTCGATTGTCTTTACCTCATCCGGCGTCGGCCGCCGCGGCCGCGCCTACTGGGGGGCCTACGCGGTATCGAAATTCGCCACCGAAGGGCTGATGCAGGTGCTCGCGGACGAACTGGAGAACACGTCGAGCATCAGGGTCAACAGCCTCAACCCCGGCGCCACCAACACGGCCATGCGCCGCAGCGCCTACCCGGCGGAAACGCCCACCGTCAACCCGTCACCACAGGCCCTCATGCCGGCCTATCTGTACCTGATGGGCAACGACAGTGCCGGCGTGACCGGGCAGGCCCTGAACGCCCGGGCCTGAGCCCGGGTCGACCTATCTCTTGCCCGGTTTGCGCGGTGAGCGCCGGCCGGGCGCGGTGGGCACAGGCCCCTTGCGCTTGCCGAACTGGCGTTCCATGACTTCCTTTTCCTTGATGGTGTTGCGCTTGACCTTTTTCGGCTCCAGTTTGGCCAGCTGGTACAGCGCCTTCACTTCCTTCGGCTCCATCTCCGCCCACTGGCCCTGTTTGACCTTGGAGGGGATAAACACATTGCCGTAGCGCACCCGCTTCAGGCGCGAGACTGTCAGCCCCTGGGACTCCCACAGGCGCCGCACCTCGCGATTGCGACCCTCCATCAAGACCACGTAGTACCAGTGGTTGATACCGTCGCCGCCGCCGTCCTGGATATCGGTGAAGCGGGCAACGCCGTCGTCCAGCATCACCCCTTCCAGCAGGCGTGCGAGGACATCCTCGTCGACCGCCCCCATCACCCGCACCATGTACTCGCGTTCGATATTGGCGGAGGGGTGCATCAGGGCATTGGCGAGCTCGCCATCCGTGGTGAACAACAGCAGGCCGGAGGTGTTGAAGTCGAGGCGACCGATGGAGATCCAGCGTCCTGACTTGATCTTGGGCAGGCGCTCGAATACCGTGCGCCGACCCTGCGGGTCCTTGCGGCTGCAAACCTCGCCGGTGGGCTTGTGGTAGAGGATACAGCGGGTCTGCTCCGCCGGCACCGGCTCCAGCGGCTTGCCATCGATGCTGATGCGGTCGCGCTCGCTCACCCGGTCGCCCAGCGAGGCGCGCTTGCCCTCCACCTCCACGCGACCCTCTTCAATCCAGCGCTCCATCTCGCGGCGCGAGCCCAGGCCGGTGCGGGCCAGGACTTTCTGCAGTTTCTCGCCGGCGACGGCGGCCGCGCGCGGGGCCGCCTCTGCGGCGGGTGGAGCCTCTGGCTTGCGTTTGCTCAATGGATTTGTTCCGGGTCGGGTGGCGGTTCATGACTGGCAGCGGCGTCAGCGGCTGGCTCGGCTTCCGTGGCTGCGGGCGTGTCCAGGAGGCCGGCATCAATGACGGCGGCCTCCAGGGGATCGTTGAAGCCCAACTCGGCGTTCAGGGTCTCCAGGTCGCGAATTTCCGCCAGCGCCGGCAGCTGGTCCAGGTTCTTGAGATTGAAATAGTCCAGGAACTGGCGGGTGGTGGCATACATGGCGGGGCGACCGGGCACATCGCGATGGCCGACGACGCGGATCCACTCGCGCTCGTGCAGGGTCTTGATGATGTTGGAACTGACCGCCACACCGCGGATCTCCTCGATCTCGCCGCGGGTAATGGGCTGGCGGTAGGCAATCAGCGACAGCGTTTCCAGCAGAGCGCGGGAGTATTTCTGCGGCCGCTCCTGCCACAGCCGGGCCACCCAGGGAGCCAGCGACTGGCGCACCTGGAAGCGGAATCCGCTGGCGACTTCGCACAGCTCATAACCGCGGTCCGCGCAGCGCTCGCCCGCTGCCGCCAGGGCCTCGCGGATATCTGCAGGCGCCGGTCGTTCATGCTCTTCAAACAGCTCCCCCAGCTGGGCCAGGGTCAGCGGCCGGCCCGCCGCCAACAGCGCGCCCTCGACAATCTGCACCAGGGTGGTATTGGTTTCCGCCATCTTACTCGGACCTTGCCTTGACGTGGATCGGGCCAAAATTCTCGGTTTGCACAATCTCCACCAGGGACTCCTTGATCAGTTCCATCACCGCGAGGAAGGTCACCACCACGCCCAGACGGCCCTCCTTCGCGGAAAAGAGTGCCACAAAGGGGACGAACTGGCGCCCCGCGAGCTTTTCCAGTACCTCCGACATGCGCTCCCGGGTGGACAGGGCCTCGCGCTGTATGTGGTGGCTCTCGAACATGTCCGCGCGGCGCAGCACCTCGCTCAGGGCCAGCAGCAGCTCGCGCATGTCCACATCGGGATCGGGTCGCGCCCGGTCAAGGTCCGGCGGCTCGGCGCTGCCCACCCAGGTATCCCGCTCCAGCCGCGGCAGTTCCTCGATGTCTTCCGCGGCCTTCTTGAAGCGCTCGTACTCCTGCAGGCGGCGGATCAGCTGCGCCCGGGGGTCCTCTTCGTCCTCCTCCACACTGGTGGCCCGGGGCAGCAGCATGCGCGACTTGATCTCCGCCAGCACCGCCGCCATCAGCAGGTACTCGGCCGCCAGCTCGAACTGCATGGCATCCATGAGCTCGACATAGCGCATGTACTGGGCGGTAATTTCGGAGACGTCGATCTCGAGGATATCCAGGTTCTGGCGCCGGATCAGGTACAGGAGCAGGTCCAGCGGCCCCTCGAAGGCTTCCAGAAACACTTCCAGCGCCTGCGGCGGGATATAGAGATCCCTGGGCAGCTCGGTCATGGCCTTGCCCAGGACAACCGCAAACGGCATCTCCCCCTGCTGCGGGCGCTGGGCGGCAGCGGCTTCAGTGCCTGCGGGGGGCGTTACCGGCGGCGTATCGTTCACGGGACTTCCTGTACTCATCAAGGGCGCGAGTATACCCGATCAGGACTCAAATGGGGCCACATCGCCCTTGCCGGCCCGCAGGATGATCGGCACGTCATCCACCAGATCGACCACGGTAGTCGGCTCCAGGCCGCAGTAACCGCCGTCGACAACGAGGTCGACTTCATGCTCCAGCAGCTCGCGGATGTCGTAGGGATCGATGAGCGGCAACTCGTCGCCGGGCATGATCATGGTCACACTCATCAGTGGCTCGCCGAGGTCCGCCAGCAGGGCCATCGCGACCGCATTGTCGGGGATGCGCAGGCCCACGGTCTTGCGCTTGGGGTGCATCAGGCGCCGCGGCACCTCTGAGGTTGCGCGCAGGATAAAGGTGTACGGGCCTGGTGTACTGGCCTTGAGCCGCCGATAGACCGTGTTGTCCACCTTGGCGTAGTTGGCGATGTCGGAAAGGTCGCGACACACGAGGGTGAAATTGTGGCGATCGTCGAGGCGACGGATACGGCGAATCCGGTCCAGCGCGGCCTTGTCGCCGATCTGGCAGCCGAGGGCATAGGCGGAGTCGGTGGGGTAGACCACCACCCCGCCGGCACGGATGATATCCGTGGCCTGGCGGACCAGCCGGGCCTGCGGGTTGTCGGGGTGAATCTGGAAGAACTGGCTCACGATGCTTCTCCCGGTGAGCGGGTAGCGGGCAGCCAGCGCTCCCATACGCCGCGCAGATTGCCCAGGTGGCGCAATTCTACACCCAGTTCCGGGCCCCAGGGGCTGTCACGGTGAAAATCGCTGCCAATGGACACTTCAAGGCCGTGTTCCTGCGCCAGCCGGCACAGCTGCCGGGTCTGGTCCGGCGTCTGGCGACCATTGATCACCTCCAGCGCCTGGCCACCGGCGCCCTTGAAGTGCACCACCAGCCGCTGCAGCTTGCTGCGGGTCAACTTGTACTTGAGCGGATGGGCCAGCGCGGCAACCCCGCCGGCGGCGACAATCCACTCCGTCACCTCGGTCAGCGCCGGCCAGAAAGCCTTCACATCCCCGGGCTTGCCCCGCCCCAGGTAGCGGTCAAAAGCCGCCCCCGTGTCCGCGACATGGCCCTGCGCCACCATCCAGGCCGCGAAATGCGGCCGCCCCAGCTGGCTCTCGCCCGCTTCCAGCAGGGCACCCTCCAGCCCCCCCGGAAAACCGAGTTTCGCCAGCCGCTGCGCGATCACCTCACCGCGGTCGCAGCGGGCAACTGCCAGTCGCGCCAGACCCTGCTCAAGCACCGGGTGGGCGCAATCCACCCCGAGGCCCACCACGTGAATGGTCGCCCCGGACCAGACACAGGAAAATTCCAGTCCCGCCACCAGGCTCATTTCCCCGTCACAGGGGCTATAATACGCTGCCGCGGCCTCGTAGCCGCTCACGGTGTCATGATCGGTGATGGCAAACAGGCGGATACCCCGGCTGCGCGCCCTGTCCACCAGCTGCTCGGGACTGAGAGCGCCGTCCGAGGCGGTGGTGTGGGTGTGGAAGTCAATCAGCACAAACTCTACACTCCGTGATCGCTGCAACTGTTATGGCCTGATGCGGGCCCGGCAGTGCCGACCCATACACGCATCGTAACACGCTGGAGCCAGGTCATTTTTCATGAGACAACTACTGGAATTCGTTCCCATCGCCCTGTTTTTCATCGTCTACCAGATGGACGGCGATACCGTGTCCCTGTACGGCTGGAGCCATACGGTGGACGGCATCTTCAGCGCTACCGCAGTGTTGATGATTGCCACCGTGATCCAGGTGCTTGCCACCTGGGCACTGACCCGGCAACTGGAGAAGCGCCTGCTCTGGGTCGGCCTTGCCGCCTGCGGTTTCGGCGCCCTGACCCTGCTGTTGCGCAACGAAATGTTCATCATGTGGAAGCCGACCATCTTCAACTGGGTGCTGGCAGTGGTTTTTGGCGCGTCCCAGTTCATCGGCCAACGCAACCTGATGGAGCGCACCCTGGGCAGCCAGATCCAGCTGCCGCACCGGATCTGGGCCCGGCTCAACCTGCTCTGGGTAGCCCACTTCACTGTCGTCGGCGCCCTCAATCTGGTGGTCGCCTACGGCTACAGCGAGGCCACCTGGGTCAGCTACAAAATGTACTCCGCCATACTGTTCACCGTGGTTCTGAGCGGCCTGACCGCCTGGATGGTTGCGCCGCACCTGAAAGAACAGCCCGCCAGCAACCAGGAGTAGCGAACGGATGCTTTACGCGATCCTCTGTGAAGACGTCGACAACAGTCTGCCCCTGCGCCAGCGGGCACGCCCGGCGCACCTGGCGCGGATCCAGCAGCTGGTGGACGAGGGGCGCCTGCTGGTCGCCGGCCCGCACCCGGCCCTGGATACCGAAGACCCGGGTGAAGCCGGCTTCACCGGCAGCCTGATCATCGCCGAGTTTGCAAGCCTGGAGGCCGCCACCGCCTGGGCAGACTCGGACCCCTACGTCGATGCCGGCGTGTTCCGCCGGGTCATGGTCAAACCCTACAAACGGGTGCTGCCCTGAAGCGGCGACAGCGTGGTAAACTCGCCAGCTTCATCTTCAGCCCCCGCCAAAAGGACAGCGTTTTGCGGTACACCCTGATCATTTCCCTGCTGGCCCTGCTGCTCACCGCGACAGTGCAGGCACAGGACGTGCGCTATATCAGTGACACCCAGTACGTCCCCGTACGCAGCGGCGCGGGCAACGAATTTCGCATCATCCACCGCGGTATTCCCTCGGGTACCCGGCTGACCGTCAGTCGTGTTTCGGAAGACGGGGAATGGTCCGAAGTCACCACCGGGAGCGGTACCAGCGGCTGGGTTCGAAGCCAGCATCTGATGGCCGAACTTCCGGCCCGGAACCAGGTCGAGCAGGCGGTCGCGCGAGCCGAAAAGCTGGCTGCGGAAAACGCGGAGCTGGCCCGGGAGCTGGCCGAACTGAAGGCCGTGCGCACTGAGCTGGAGGGCGACGTCGACAGCGCCGACAGCTCCCTGCAGGCCCTGACCGAGGAACTGGCGCAGCTGAAACAGATTTCCGGCCGCTCGCTGCAGCTGGATGCGGACAACCGGCGCCTGGTAGAGGAAGCCGAGAACCTGCGCGCCGAGGCCGACATGCTCGGCGCCGAGAACCAGCGGCTGCAGGAGAACCTGCGCAGCAGCGCGTTCCTGGACGGGGCCCTGGCAGTACTGCTGGGGGTTGTCATCACCCTGGTGGCACCCCGCCTCTGGCCCAAGCGCCGGCGCAATGACGGCTGGGGCTGAGGTCCGCCCAACAACCTGCAACGAGAGGACCTGACCATGTTACGCGCCCTGAGCCTGGCCCTGCTGTTTCTGCTGCCCCTGTCAGGGGCAGGGGCAGAGGAAACGCCACTGCCCAACCCGCAGGTGGTGATCAAGACCAACGAGGGCGAGATCACCCTGCGCCTGTTCCACGACAAGTCACCGATCACCGTGGCCAACTTCCTCGCCTATGTGGACGCGGGCCACTACAACGGCACCATTTTCCACCGCGTGATCCCCAACTTCATGATCCAGGGCGGCGGCTTCCTGCCCGACATGACCGAAAAGGAGACCGGCGCACCCATCGTCAATGAGTCGCGCAACCGCCTGCACAATGTGCGCGGCACTATCGCCATGGCCCGGACCAGCGACCCGGACTCGGCCGCGGCGCAGTTTTTCATCAACCAGCGCAGCAATTTAAGGCTGGACTGGTCACCCGGGCAGGAGGGGTATGCCGTCTTCGGTGAAGTGACCGACGGCATGGCGGTGGTCGACTACATTGCCTCCAGCCCGGTGCAGATTCTCAATGGCCACCGCGACGTCCCGGCAGAGCCGATCATCATCACCGAAATTGTCCGCAAGTCCCTGCCATGACCGCCCTGAGCGTCAACCTGAACAAGATCGCCCTGATCCGCAACTCCCGGGACACCCGCAACCCGGATATCCCGCGGCACGCGCAGATCTGCATCGACGCCGGGGCCGATGGCATCACCGTGCATCCACGGCCCGACCAGCGCCACATCCGGGTGCAGGACTGCCACGACCTGGCCGCCATGCTGAGCGTGGAATTCAATATCGAAGGCAACCCCATGACCGGCCCGCGCAAGAGCGACCGGCAGGGCGTCAGTGACTACCCGGGGTTCATGGCCCTGGTCAGGGAAATCCGCCCGGCCCAGTGCACCCTGGTGCCCGATGGCGACAACCAGCTCACCTCCGACCACGGGTTTGATCTCAAGCGCGACGGCGACACCGTTGCGCCCCTGGTGCAGGAGCTGCAGGCTCTGGGGATCCGCACCAGCCTGTTCATGGACCCGGACCCGGAGCAGATACGCCTCGCAGCCCAGACCGGCACTGACCGTATCGAGCTGTACACGGAAAGTTTTGCCCGCGCCTTTGCCACCGGCCAGGATGTGGATGCGGTACTGCAGCGCTATGTCGAGGCCGCCGAAGTGGCCGCGGAGGTCGGGCTCGGCCTGAATGCCGGCCACGACCTGGACCTGCACAACCTGCCCCTCTTCACCCGGGTCCCGGGACTGCTGGAGGTGTCCATCGGCCACGCGTTGACCGTCGACGCCCTGAGCATGGGCCTGGCCCGTGCGGTCGCCGCCTATCAGCGCGCCCTCGGCAAGACCGCACCAGCACCGGCTGCCTGAGCCGGGTCAACATGGACGAGGAACTGCCGCCCTATCTGGTCCCTCACAGCCAGGAGCCCATCCACATCCTGTATCAGGACGAGCACCTGTTGCTGGTCCGCAAACCCCACCTGCTGCTGAGCGTACCGGGCCGCCACATCCTCAACAGGGACTGCCTGGTAACCCGGCTGCAGCAGGACTTCCCCAGTGCCAGCATCGTTCACCGCCTCGATCTGGACACCTCCGGGATCATGGTCGTGCCGCTGGACAAGCCCACCCACGCCCACATCAGCCGCCAGTTCCAGGAACGGCTGGTCTACAAGCAGTACGAAGCCGTGGTCTGGGGCGTGGTCGAGGCAGATAGTGGCGAGATCAACCTGCCCATTGTCAGCGACTGGGAACGGCGGCCGTTGCAGAAAATCTGCCATGCAACCGGCCGCGAGGCCATCACCTGGTTCGAGGTGCTGGAGCGCGGACCGGATCGTACCCGGCTGCAACTGACACCACAGACCGGCCGCTCGCATCAGCTGCGCATCCACTGCCGCGAACTTGGCCACCCCATTCTCGGTTGCGACATGTACGCCCACGAGGCGGCGCTGGCGCTGTCACCACGGCTGCTGCTGCACGCCACCGAGCTGGGATTCACCCATCCCGTCACCGGCGCCTGGCTGCAGGAGGAATGCCCGGCGGATTTCTGAGCGTCAATCCGGGATTGCCAGATAACTGCACCAGTCCGACCAGCTGCCGGGGTAGAGCAGGGCGTCGTTGTCCCCCAGCTGTGCCAGGGCATACAGATTGACGCAGGCGGTGACCCCGGAGCCGCAGTACACTATCCGCGGCGAACCCTCGGCAACCGCGGCAAAGTGTTCCGCCAGGGCAGCGGGATCGCGCAAGCGGCCCCGCTCATCACTGACGCGCTGCCAGGGCACATTGAGGGCGCCCGGGATATGGCCCGCTACCGGATCAATGGGCTCCTCGAGGCCGACATAGCGGCGCGGCTCACGCGAATCAAGCAGGACCGCCCCAGCAGCCTGCAATTGCGGCAGCTCGCCAATGTCACAGTAGCCCGCATAGTCGCCAACGGCGGGCTGCGAACAGGGCCGGGGCCGCGGCACCTCGGTTGCCACTGCACCCCCCGCAGCCACCCAGGCCTGATAACCGCCATTCAGCAGGCTGGGCGGCCGATAGCCCAGCGCCCGCAGCAGCCACCAGAAGCGGGCAGCGAAGGCGAAGCGGGAATCGTCGTAGGCCACCACTGGCGTTTCCGGGCCAATGCCCAGGCCCGCGAGCCTCGCCGCCAGGGTACCGGGATCGGGCAGCGGGTGACGTCCACCGTGGCGAGCCACGGGGCCGGAAAGATCATCCTCCAGGTGCAGGTAATGCGCGCCGGGAATGTGGCCCGCGAGGTATTGCTCGTACCCGGCCTCGGGCTTGCCCAGCACAAACCGGCAGTCGATGATGATAGCATCCACTCCGGCAACCAGTTTCTCCGCATCCAGCACAATGCATTACTCCCCGCAATCTGACGGCCAGGCGTCCGCCTGCAACCGGCAGTGTAGCCGCGTGCGCCGGACGGCGCGAGTGCCACCGGCAGGCCGCACTGGCACTGAACAAAAGACGGACACTGCTGCCTGCGGCCGGCGACTGTACTAGAATTGCCGAAAGTGTCAGGAGAGTTGCCGTGGTCATCCGCAGCAGCGACGGCAGCACCGTCACCATCGTCGCCAAACCCAACCAGTCCGCGACCTGGCGCAGCAACAAGCTGGTGTTGCTGGCGCTGTCGGTGCCCTCCCTGGGCGCCGCCATCGGCTTTGCCCTCGCCGGTGCCTGGCCCATCCTGCCCTTTGCCGGCCTGGAGCTCGCCGCCCTCGGCGGCTCGCTCTACTACGTCAACTGGAAGCTGCAGTACCGGCATGTGATTACGCTCGCGCCCGACGCTGTGCACATCGACAAGGGCCATTACCTGCCGCGCCACAGCTGGACCTTTGCCCGCAACGCCACCGGCCTCAGCATTGAGCCCGAGCGCCACCCCTGGGACGCCCCCGGCCTCAGCCTGCAGTGTGCCGGCGAGCGTATCAGCGTCGGCGAGTTCCTCAACCGTGAAGACGGTCTGGTCCTGCTGCAACACCTGCGCAAGGAGCTGCGTGTATTGGGCCACGGCGCACAGGCCAGTCACGCCTTTTGACCCACTCCCTGAACCCGCCCCTCAGGGGCATTGGGTGAGACCGCCCGCACCTGTATAATCGGCGGCCCTGCAATTCCCCGGATTACCGCCATGTCCAGCAACAAAGTCGGCTTCGTCAGCCTGGGCTGCCCCAAGGCCCTGGTTGATTCCGAACGCATCCTGACCCAGCTCAAGCTGGATGGCTACGATATCGTGCCCAGCTACGAGGATGCCGCACTGGTGGTGGTCAACACCTGCGGCTTCATCGACAGCGCCAAGCAGGAGTCCCTGGACGCCATTGGCGAGGCCATCAGCGAGAATGGACGGGTGATCGTGACCGGTTGCATGGGCAAGGGCGCCGATGCCGAGTCCATCCAGCAGCTGCACCCGAAAGTTCTCAGCGTGACCGGGCCGGCCGCGTACGAGGAAGTGGTCAGCGCAGTGCACAAGTACGTACCCCACACCCAGCTGCACGACCCCTACATAGACCTGGTGCCGCCCCAGGGAGTCAAGCTGACTCCCCGCCACTACGCTTACCTGAAAATTTCTGAAGGCTGCAACCACCGCTGCAGCTTCTGCATCATCCCGCACATGCGCGGCGATCTGGTGAGCCGCCCCATCGGCGAGGTCATGGAGGAGGCCGAGCGACTGGTCAAAGCCGGGGTGCGCGAACTGCTGGTGATCTCCCAGGACACCAGCGCCTACGGCGTGGACCTGAAATACCGCACCGGCTTCTGGAACGGCCGGCCGATGAAAACCAGCATGCAGTCGCTGTGCAAGGGCCTGGCGGAACTCGGCATCTGGGTGCGGCTGCACTATGTGTATCCCTACCCGCACGTGGACAACATCCTGCCGCTGATGGCGGACGGCAGGATCCTGCCCTACCTCGACATCCCCTTCCAGCACGGCAGCCCCAGCGTGCTCAAGCGCATGAAGCGCCCCGCCGCAGCCGAGAAGTCCCTGGAGCGGATCCAGCACTGGCGCCGTATCTGCCCCGACATCACCCTGCGCAGCACCTTTATTGTCGGCTTTCCCGGAGAAACCGACGCGGATTTCGAGATCCTGCTGGACTTTCTCGAAGAGGCCCAGCTGGACCGGGTGGGCTGCTTCCAGTACTCCCCTGTCGCCGGCGCACCCGCCAACGACCTGCCGGACCAGGTACCGGAGGCGGTGAAGCAGGAGCGCTGGGACCGGTTCATGGCCCTGCAACAGGACATCAGCGCGGCGAAGCTGCAGGCCAAGGTGGGCCGCACCATCGAGATCCTGATTGACGAGGTGGACGAGGAAGGGGCCATCGGCCGCTCTGCGGCGGATGCTCCCGAAATCGACGGCAAAGTGTACCTGGACGGGATTACCGACCTGCAACCGGGAGATTTTGTCGAGGCCGAGGTCACCGCCGCCGACGACTACGACCTCTGGGCCGGCTGAACGGTGAATCTGCTGCTGTTCGCCGCCGGTGAATGCACTGGCGCTGGCCTGCTGCGTCTCACCGGGCGCCGCGCCGCACACCTGCGCCAGGTCCTCCGCGCCAGGCCCGGTGACGCGTTGCAGGTCGGCGAGATTGATGGCCGGATTGGCCAGGGCACCGTCACCGCGATCGACAAACACAGTGCCGAACTGCGGGTAACGTTGCACGCTGCGCCACCACCCAAACTGCCCGTAATCCTGCTGCTGGCCCTGCCCCGGCCGAAAATGCTGCGCCGCATCCTGCGCGCAGCGGCCGAGTTCGGCGCCGCGGAGATCCATCTGCTCAACAGTTACCGGGTCGAGAAAAGCTACTGGCAAACCCCGGTACTCGCCCCCGCCACCCTCCGCGAGTACCTGCTACAGGGTCTGGAGCAGTCCCGCGACACCATACTGCCGCCAGTCCACCAGCACACCCGCTTCAAGCCCTTCGTCGAGGACCAGCTACCCGGCCTTGTCGCCGGTCGCGACGCCCTCCTCGCCCACCCCGGCGACGCCCCCCTCGCGCCCACCGGCCTCGACCGTCCGACACTACTGGTAGTCGGACCCGAGGGCGGCTTCATCCCCTACGAAGTGGACAAACTGCTGGCAGCAGGCTGCCGCCAGGTCTCGCTGGGGCCGCGCATCCTGCGCGTCGAGAATGCCGTCGCGGCGCTGCTGGGGAGGGCTATCTGAGTGCTTTCCAGGAGCAATGCTGCCAGGGCGGGCTGTCTGAGTGCTTTCCAGGAGCGACGCTGGGCGCGGAAGCGGCAGGTCCACCCGCGACACGCCGTGGATACCTCCCTGTAGGCTTCTTGACAGCGTCCATGCTGTCAAGAGTCGCGGATGGACCTGCCCCTCCCCCGCCCGCTACCAACCTGCGGAGCTTCGGCCCTCGGCGGCCTTGTTGTAGACCAACGGGGGGCCACCGCGTAGCCACCGGTGCCGGGGAGTCATGGCGGGGTACTGGGACCGTTGACGGCATGGATGCCGTCACCGAGCCTACATGGACGTATTAACGGCGTGTCCCAGTAGCCTGCCGTGGCTCTCCGGCACTCTCGCCGGCATCAACCAGCTGGTCCGAATCAGAACCGGTACTGGATCTCCGCGCCGTACATCCGCGGCGGCGCCACCGCGAAGCCGCCGGTTCCCGAGGACTCCACCAGCGCGGTACCGCCGTTGATGTAGTCCTCGTCGGTCAGGTTGGTGCCGAACAGGGACCCGACCCAGCGCTCATCGGGAGAGACCCACCCCAGCCGTGCGCTCAGCTCGAACTGTTCGTCTTCAAACCAGAGGCCGGTGGTGCAGCTCAGCGCGTCAAAGCAGAACTCCATGTCGAGCTTCCAGCTCGCCTGCAGGCGCGGGGTAAAGGTCCCGTAGGCGGTTTCCAGATTGTACTGGGCCGACAGCAGGTAGGTCTGCTCGGCCAGCCGCGGCAGGTTCTCACCGGAGCGATCATTGGGGCAGGAGTCAACCTGCAGCAGGGTCAGGTCGGCACGCACGCAGCCGGGGCCCGGGGGTACGGAGGCATCGGCAATCGTGATCTGCTCGTCCATGAACTCCTTGATGTCACCGTCGGTGATGGTGGCGTTGAAACCGATGATCAGGTTGTCCGTGGCCAGCCAGGTACTCTCCAGTTCAAAACCCTTGATGGTGGACTCGGCCGCGTTGATGGTGGCCGGTGAGGGAGAGTTGACCTCCGGGTTGATGACCAGGGTGGTAAGCTGGCGATTGGTGTAGTCCGTGTAGAACAAGGCACCGTTGAGGCGCAGGCGACGCTGCAGCAGATCGAGCTTGAACCCCAGCTCGATATTCTCGACTTCCTCGGGCTCGAAGCGCTCCAGCTCCCCGGTGGGAGATTCGGACAAGCCGCCGGACAGGAAGCCCTCGCTGTAGGTGAGGTAGAAGCTGCCCTGGTCCAGCCAGCTGTTGCCATCGATCAGGTATTGAATGCTCGCCATCGGGGTCAGGTCGTTGTTGGAGACCTTGCGCTGGCGCACCCCGTCCTCGACCAGGGCAAACCCGGGGTTGTACTCGAACCCCGGCCGCTGGACCACATACAGGCCACCGCCCACAGGAATTGCCGGACCGCCGTTGAGATCGAGGGTGGACGGGTCGATCGCCAGGTCCTGGATTTTCAGCTCCCGGCTTTCGTCGGTATAGCGCAAGCCCAGGGTTGCCCGCCACTGGGGATTGAATTCCCATTCCAGCTGGGCGTAGGCCGCCACCGCATCGTTGTTGGCGGTCTGGGTGTCTGCGGAGAGGTTGAGAAAGAACAGGTTGGCGATCGCGGGATCGAAGGGCCCCAGGAAGCTGATGCTTTGCCGCCCCTTGCTCTCCTCCTCGAACCAATAGAGACCAGTGACATACTGCAGGCGGTCGTCAAAGGCACTGCCAATGATCTGGAACTCCTGACTGAACTGGTCGCTTTCACCGGCGCCTCCCTCGGGGTGCACGGTATTGGTGCGATGCAGGAACGGGATACCGGTGTGATCCAGCTCGTCGTTCTGCGAGGCCTCGGTATAGCGATAGCCGCTGATGCTCTTGATTGACAGGTCAGTGCTCAGCGCCCACTCCGCGACCAGCGAGGCCCCCCGGTTCTCGGCCTTGTACTCCCCGCCGAGGTCGGAAATGACCGTGCGCATGTCGCCGCCACCGGCATCGGCCGCATCCTGGCAGAAATCCGCCAGGGTGCGGCCCGTCGCAGGGCCAATGGCCAGGGCATTGAACAGCGTCGCCTGCCATCCAGTATCGTTGACATTGGCGCACTTCATGGGCCGCATGCGCTGGTCGGTGTCGGCCCAGTTCAGGTTCAGGTCCAGGGTGAGGTCGTCGCTGGCAACCCAGCGGGTCTGCCAGATAATGCTCTGGCGGTCCTCATCCATGTAATCCTTGCCGTCGAACAGGTTCTCGATATGGCCATCGCGCTTGCGGGTGACTCCGGAAAACCGCGTCCACAGCGTGTCGGTCAGCGGCAGGTTGAGGACGAACTCGGTATCGAGGCGGTCGTAGTTGCCGACCCGAACCCCCACCGAACCCTCGAATTCCTCGACCGGCTTGTTGGTGGTGAAGACCAGGGCGCCGCCGGTGGTGTTCTTGCCAAACAGGGTGCCCTGGGGACCGCGCAGTACCTGCACCGACTGGATATCGTTGAGATCAAGCAGGGCGCCATCGGGGCGACCGAGGTAGATGTCGTCGATGTAGATACCGACCCCGGAATCGATGTTTTCGCCGGTATTGCGCTGGCCGACACCGCGGATGTAGACACTGGCGAGAGGCGCCGCGCCATTGGCCTCCACCACATCGATGTTGGGAGCCAGGCTATTCAGATCCGCCAGATTGCGAACGCCGGCCTCGCGCAGACCTTCGGCGTCGAGTGCGGTCACCGCCAGCGGGGTTTCCTGCAGGCTTTCCGCGCGCTTGCGGGCAGTTACCAGCACTTCCTCGAGCACCATGCCCTGGGCCAGCACCGGCAGCGGTACCGCACCGGCAAGCGCAGCGGCAACCGCAAGGGACATTACGGACGAAGGTCTTGCACCACGCTTCAACATCAACTGTACCTCTCTGATTATAATTATTAATCGCGCCACTAACGACGGTTAGTTTCGATTAAAGCAGTCTTTCAGGCACAACAGCAAGACGGCAAATTACCGCGATCGGGAATGCCCGTTGCGCGCAGTCGGTTTAACGCGGCTGGTTCAACTTACACTACTGGTGGCGAGACCGGCCGGGCAGGACACCCCGGTGCCGCCCAGGCCGCAATAACCACCGGGGTTCTTGGCCAGATACTGCTGGTGATACTCTTCGGCATAGTAGAAAGGTGGCGCGGGCAGGATCTCGGTGGTGATGGCGTCGTAGCCGGCGCCATCCAGGGCGGTCTGGAACTGCTCGCGGCTGCGTTCGGCAGCCTGCTGCTGTTCGGCGCCATAGGTGTAGATCGCCGAGCGATACTGGGTCCCCAGGTCATTGCCCTGGCGCATGCCCTGGGTGGGGTCGTGTCCCTCCCAGAAGTGCTGCAACAGCTCGGTGTAGCTGATCTGCGCGGGATCGAACACCACCAGCACCGCTTCCGTATGACCCGTCTGGCCGCTACACACTTCCTGGTAGGTGGGGTTGGGGGTATGGCCTCCGGCATAGCCGGCCGCCGTGGTGAATACCCCGGGCAACTGCCAGAACAGGCGCTCCACGCCCCAGAAACAGCCCATGCCAAATACCGCCTGCTGCAGGTGTGCGGGGAACGGCCCGGACAACGGGTGGCCATTGACGTAGTGCGCGGCGGGTACCGGCATTGGCTCCGACCTGCCGGGCAGCGCCGAATCGGGGGTGGGGATAGCGCGTTTCTTGCGAATGTCGAACAGGCTCATCGTCGTTACCTCGTTGCTGCACAGGCGCCAGTGTACTGCCCTTCCCCTCGCCCGTGTAGCCGGTGTAAGCTCGAATCCATGTCGGTTTCCGGTTGCGCCACACGACTGTCATGTTTATGCCCTAGTCTGCAGCGATCCGGAAACAGCCGGGCCACGAACCAAAGCAGTCTGCCGTGGTCTGAGCTACTGAGTAAAAGGACTACACCATGACAACACACAACACCACATTCGACCCGGGCGAGTTCTGCAGCCGCAAGCTCTGGCGCATCGTGGCCGGCCAGGAAAGCCAGCAGTCTCTCGACGAAGGCAGCCTGCAGAAGGCCGTTGCCGAACTCGCCGAGCGCCGCCACTACCTTGCCGAACTGGAGCGCCTGGGCAAACTGGAGCGCCGGCACTAGCCTCGGAACGCCATGGCAAAAACCCCGGCCCGCAAGGCCAGCAGCAAGGACGTACAGGCCTTTCTCAGCAAGAGCAAGGCGGTGGCAACATTTGCGGAAAAACATCCGCGCCTCCTGTTTGCCATCGATGCCACTGCCAGTCGCGAACCCACCTGGAGCATCGCCCGACAGCTGCAGTCCGACATGTTTGTGAGCGCCGGTCGCATAGCCTCACTATCAGTACAACTCTGTTACTACCGCGGCTTCCAGGAATTCCACGCCAGCCCCTGGCTGCGCGACACCCAGGCCCTGGCCAGTCAGATGGCGACGGTGCGCTGCGAGGGCGGGCATACCCAGATCGGCCGCCTGCTGCGCCACGCCCAGCAGGTGCACCGGGAGACGCCGGTGCGTGCTCTTGTATTCATCGGCGACGCCGTGGAAGAACTGCCCGACAGCCTCTGCAACCAGGCCGGAGAGTGCGGGCTGCTGAAATTGCCGCTATTCCTGTTTCAGGAGGGCGACGACCCCCTCGTACGCCGCACCTTCCAGAGCATGGCCCGACTCAGCGGTGGTGCCTGGGCACGCCTTGATCACCGCAGCGCCCACACCCTGGCGGAATTGCTGGGCGCAGTGGCGCGCTATGCCGCCGGTGGCCGGGCGGCGTTGGAGAATAACCCCGGGGAGGGTGCTAAACTGCTGCTCCAACAACTCAAGCCCTGAGGACCGACGTGCCGAAACTCTTGCTGCTGCTGGCCATCGCGCTCGCCCTCTACATCCTGTTCATTCGCGCCCAGGCCCTGCCTCCCCACCAGCGCAAGGCCCAGTACCTGAAACTGGGGATCGGCATCGCCGTGGCTGCCGTCGTGTTCCTGACCGTGACCGGGCGCATGCACTGGGTCGGCGCCGCGTTGACCGGCCTGCTGGTCGGCGCGCGCCAGCTGCTGCCGCTGCTGATACGCCTGTTCCCCATGTTGTCGGCCCTGCGCAACAAGTCCAGCGCAGCGGGTCCGGGGCAGCACTCCACGGTGGAATCAGCCATCCTGCGCATGCACCTGGACCACGAGTCCGGCAAGCTGAGCGGCGAAGTGCTGCGGGGTCCGCTGCAGGACTGGCGGCTGGACGAACTGGATCGCAGCCAGCTGGAGGGCCTTCTGCTTTTCTGCCAACAGGAAGACAATGACTCGGTACAATTGCTGGTCAGTTATCTGGAGCAGCGCTTCCCCGGCGAATCCGGCTTTGGCAAACATCAGCAGACGGCACCGGATTCCGAGGGCGGACTGTCCCGCACCGAGGCATTGGCGGTATTGGGTCTGGGCGACGACGCCAGTGACGAGGATATCGTGCAGGCACACCGGAAACTCATGCAGAAACTGCACCCGGACCGCGGCGGCAACGATTACCTGGCCGCCAAGATCAACCAGGCCAAGGATTTCCTGCTCGGCTAGAACGGCCGGCAGCAGGCACCCACCACCACAGAGGAACACGGCTTACCATGAGCGACGTATTTGTCATCCGCAATCAGCTGGGCCACTACTGGGGCAAGAGCAAGGCCTGGGTCGACGGCCGCGATGCCAGGGCAGTGCAGCGTGTGAAGCACCAGGATGAGGCGGTCAACCTGCTGTTCGAGCTCAGCAGCAAGGATGTCGACCTGCGCGGCGAGGTCGTCACCGCGGCGGTGGACGAGCGCGCTGAACCACTGCTCGAGCCCAGCAGCAACCCCCTGCCCCAGCCGGCTGCGACAGACCCGCCAATATCTGCTGGCGCCACGGAACAGGACACACCGGTTGACGGTCAAACCGGAGCTTGAACAACCACCACCACGAGGTGCAACAGCAACATGAGAATCCTGCTTTTCCTGGCGACCAACATCGCGGTACTGGTACTGGTCAGTCTTGTCTTCAGCCTGCTCGGGCTGGACGGCATCCTCGCCGCCAATGGCGTCGACCTGAACCTGGGTTCCCTGCTGATCTTCTGCGCCCTGTTCGGGTTTGGGGGCTCGCTGATCTCCCTGTTCCTGTCCAAGTGGATGGCGAAGCGCGGCACCGGCACCCGGATCATCGACAACCCGCGCACCCGCGATGAACAGTGGTTGCTGGACACCGTACGCGAACTGGCCCGGGAAGCCGGCATCGGCATGCCCGAGGTCGGCATTTTTCCCTCCGAGGCCGCCAATGCCTTTGCCACAGGCTGGAACCGCAACGCCGCCCTGGTCGCTGTCAGCAGCGGCTTGCTGCAGCGTTTCAGCCGCGAGGAAGCGCGCGCCGTCATGGCCCATGAAATCGGCCACGTGGCCAATGGCGACATGGTGACGCTCACGCTCATTCAGGGGGTGGTCAACACCTTCGTGCTGTTCTTTGCGCGGATCATCGGCCACACGGTGGACCGGGTGGTGTTCAAGACCCAGAACGGCTACGGCATTGGCTACTACGTGGTAACGATCGTCGCCCAGATCGTGCTCAGCATCCTCGCCAGCATGATCGTGTTCTGGTTCTCGCGCTGGCGCGAGTACCGGGCCGACGCCGCCGGCGCCAGCCTCGCGGGCAATGCTGCCATGATCGGCGCCCTGCAGCGGCTGCGGGCGGAACAGGGCCTGCCCCAGGACCTGCCCGGTGAATTGACGGCTTTCGGGATCAGCGAGCAGCTGAAAGAGGGCCTGTCCGGCCTGTTCCGCTCGCACCCGCCGCTGGAGGACCGGATCAGGGCCCTGCAGCAGCGCTGAACAGGTATTCGCTCATGGGCACGACATCGATTTTGTCGAAGTCGATGAAGCGGGCACAGCTCTCCATCATCGCGGCTTCATGGGCCGCCAGCGTCGCATCATCCGCCGCTGCGTAGAAGGCGTGCTTCGAGGTCATCGCCGCGTCGGGGAAGTTCTCCTCGACCACGGCATGCAACAGTGGCGCGTCATCATCCAGCGCACACACCACCAGGTTCTGGCGGTAGGCAAAGGTGGCCTGGGTGTCGATTGCCACCTGGCCGTGACTGCCCTTCCATATCCCCAGCCAGCTTTGCTCATCCAGTCGCGGCGGCCGCTGCAGCAGCGCCACCTGGCAGAAGCCGGGCACCTTGGCGTCGGCCCCGGGAGGCTGTGTGTCGTTGACAATGGGCTCGGCCTCGGACACCAGCCAGGCGCAGCTACGAGCCACCAGCTCCGGCACCAGTGCGGCGGGGTCCGGTCGCTGCCAAGCATCATCCAGCCACAGCGACAGCAATGCATCGGGCAGTGGCCCGCTGGTCTGCATGCGCTTGTCGGCGGCCGCAGCGACCGCACTGTCCACCACCGCCAGCCGCAGTCCGCGCAGCGCCGCCAGGGCCTGCAACTGCGGCACCAGCTGCTGCCGCAAGCCGGACCCGAAGTCATCCGCCGGCACAGTGTCCCGGCGCCACAGGCAATAGATTACCTTTTCCATGGTCGAGCCTCAGGACAAGCCGAGCGGCGGGGTAATGGTGGCGCAATTGTCGATCAACATCTCCGCTCCGTTCACGAACCATGACTCATCCGCCGCCAGGTACAGCACCATGTGCGCCACGTCTTCGGGGTTGCACATGTTGTTGCCCTGCAGGGAGGCCAGATCCTCGGCGCTCACGGCTTCCTTGCCGGTCGCCAGCTTTGCCACCATCGGGGTTCTGACGCCATCGGGATGCACCGAGTTGCAGCGGATGCGGTTGCCCTTCTCCTTGCAGTACATGGCCACGGATTTGGTCAGCGAGCGCACGGCGCCCTTGCTGGCGCTGTAGGCGGCGGCAAAGGAGACGCCCTGGATCGCCGCCACCGAAGACATGTTGACGATGGATCCGCCGCCACTCTGCTCCATCGCCGGAATGGCGTGCTTGCAGCCCAGGAAGACACCTTCGGAATTCACTGCCTGCACCTTGCGGAAGGTGGCGAGATCGGTATCCACCACCGAGGCCGCCGTCAGCAGGCCGGCATTGTTGACCAGGATATCGAGGCGCCCGAACACTTCCAGGGTGGCGGCGATCACACTGCTCCAGTTGTCTTCATCGGTGACATCCAGACGCATGAACCGGGCCTGGTCACCAATGCTTGCCGCCACGGCCTTGCCATCGGTCTCGTTGAGGTCGGCTATCACGACCGATGCACCCTCCTGGGCCAGCAGGATCGCATCCGCCTTGCCCATGCCACTGGCCCCACCCGTGACGATCGCCACCTTGCCTGCCACTCGTCCCATCTAAACGCTCCCTGGCCCCGGTGGGGCTTGCTCTGGTGTGTGAGCGCCGGAGTTAAGCAAATGCCCCCGCAAAGCTCAATCAGACGACGGTAAAAGCGAAGCCCGTGGCTGCTCTGTTGAACCGGCGTCGAACCTCGCACCTGGCGCGCAGTAATAGTATTCTTGCCAGCCCCGACCATTTGTGGAGTATCTTCATGCAACAGTCCCCGGATTCATCGCGACTGCTCACGGTACTGACCTGGATCGCCGTGGCCCTGTTGCTGGCCCTGCCGCTGGCAGTGCTGATGGTCAGGGCCGGCTTCTGGCAACAGGGGTTGCTGCTGTACGCCATCAGCTGCCTGGCCGCAGCCATTGTGCTGCTGCTGTTTGTGTTGCTGCTGGCCCTGCCAAAGTACCGGCAACGGAAGCGCCAGACAGGACTGGGCGTACTGCTGGCCCTGCCCGGCACCCTGCTGTTCCTGTCGGTGCTGGCAACCCGGGGCGACTACCCGCCGATCCACGACATCACCACCGACCTGAGCGATCCGCCGGTGTTCACCCACGCGCCCTCCCTGCGCGGGCCGGACAGCAACACCCTGGCAGTCAAGCCCGACACGCTCGGCGTGCAGCGCGAGGCCTACCCGGAACTGGAGAGTCTGCGCAGCGGGCGCACGGCCAACAACGCCTACCGCCACGCCCTGGAGGTGGCAGCGGAACTGGGCTGGGACATTGTCTGGCAGGATCCCGAATCCGGCTACATCGAAGCCGTGGACAGCACTGCAATCATGGCTTTCAAGGACGACATTGCCATCCGTGTGCGCGCCGCTGCCGAGGGCAGCGTGATCGACCTGCGCTCCGTGTCCCGGGTCGGGGTCGGCGATATCGGCGCCAACGCCAGGCGCATCCGCGCCTTCATTGCAGCGTTCAACGAACGCGGGAACTGATGCCACATGACTGTATCGATTCCGGGATTACGCAGCCTGCCGCGCACGCTGCTGCAGAGACTGCTGCTCACCCTGCTGCTGGCGCCCGCTGCCGCAGCGGCAGAGGTGGATTACCTGAGCTTTGCCACCGAGGACGAGGCCAACAGCACCGAGATATTCCGCAAGGCGAGCCCGGCGGTGGTATTCGTGACCAACAAGGCCCTGCGCCGGGACATGTTTTCGCTCAACGTGCACGAGATTCCCCGCGGCTCCGGTAGCGGCTTTGTCTGGGACCCCAGTGGCCTCATCGTCACCAACTACCACGTCATCGCCGGCGCCCACCGCCTGACTGTCACCCTGCAGGACCAGAGTGAATTCGATGCCGAAGTGATCGGCGTGGCGCCGGAGAAGGATCTCGCCGTACTGCGCATCGAGAACCCGCCGGCCGGCCTGACCAGGTTGCCGGTAGGCGATTCATCCGAGCTCAGTGTGGGACGCAAGGTGCTCGCCATTGGCAACCCCTTTGGCCTCGATACCACCCTCACCACCGGCGTGGTCAGCGCTCTCGGACGCGAGATTCGCGCCCCGGGCAACCGCACCATTCGCGGCGTAATCCAGACCGATGCGGCGATCAATCCGGGCAATTCCGGTGGCCCACTGCTGAACTCCCTGGGGCAATTGGTCGGCGTCAACACCGCCATCTACAGCCCCAGTGGCGCCAGTGCCGGCATCGGCTTTGCGATCCCGGTGAACACGGTAAGAGAAGTGGTGCCGCAGCTGATCAGCTACGGTCGCATGCTGCGGCCGATCATGGGCCTGGAACTCGCCAGTGACCGCTGGATCCGCCGCTACCGGATCGAGGGCCTGCCGGTAGTCCGGGTCTTCCAGGGCCTGCCCGCGGAGCAGGCAGGCATCCGCGGGGCGTATCGCAACGCCCGCGGCGAAATCCTGCTCGGAGACATCATCGTCGCCGTCAATGGCAAGCCGATGCGCAGCAATGACGATTACCTGAGCCTGCTGGAGACCCGGAAACCGGGCGATGTGGTGACGGTGACCCTGCGCAATGGTGACAGGCAGCGGGAAGTCAGCGTCACCCTTACCGAGTCACAATAGCCTCAGGACAGGGTGCCGCCGTCCACGCGGATGTCCTCGCCGGTGATGTGGACCCCGTCTTCCGAGGCCAGCAGGGCAATGACCCCCGCCATGACCTCGGGGCTCTTCGGCCCCGACAGCGAGGAAATACGCCCGATCAGCTCGAAATCCATGTTCGGGGGCCACTGGATATCCACCGTCATGCCGGTGTTGATGTCCCCCGGGCAGACGCAATTGGCGCGCACGCCGCGCTTGGCGTATTCCACGGCGATACTGCGGGTCATGGCGAGCACTCCACCCTTGCTGGCGGAGTAGGCAGCGCCGCAGGGGAGGCCGGCCAGGGCGGCCGTGGAGGCAGCGTTGACGATGCTGCCGCGGCTCGCCAGCAGGTGCGGCAGCACCTCGCGGCAGAGGATCATGGTGCCGGTCAGATTGACGTCCAGCACGCGCTGCCAGGCGCTGGTTTCGAGCGCGTCGGTGTCATCGAAGCGAAGGATTCCGGCCATGTTCACCAGTGCATACAGGCTCCCGAAACGATCAACGCAGGCTGCTACCGCCCCCCGCACCTGCGCCTCGTCGGCGATATCACACAGCTGCGCAGCAGCGTCGCCGCCCTCCGCCGTGATCAGGGCGACGGTCTCGTCCAGGCCGGCCTGGTTGACGTCCAGGCAGTAGATACTGCCACCCTCGGCGGCGATGCGCAGTGCCGCCGCCCGCCCGATGCCGCTGCCGGCGCCCGTCACCAGCACTACCTTGTCCGTGAATCGCTGCATCGCCCGCTTCCCTCCAGTATTGTCCAGCGCGGAGCATGACCACAGCGGGCGCGGCGGTCAACGCGGGCAGTACACGGCGCTGAACCCGGCGCGAGAGATTGCCCGGGTAGCGCGGGTTTGCTGCTCTATACCAGCGCGGGATCTGGACCGGTGTCAGCGGCAAAGGTCGTTGCTTCTGGCCCCGTGGCCATTACCCTTGGCAACCGGCCGCACAACAGGAGACAGCCCGTGGACGACCTGGAACAATTTCGCGAGGAGACGCGGCAGTGGCTGGAGGCCAACTGCCCCCCGTCACAGCGCCAGCCCAATACTCCCGAGGAACAGTACTGGGGCGGCCGCCGCGGCCAGTTCGCCAGCGAAGACGCCCGGCTCTGGTTCGAGCGCATGCGCGATCGCGGCTGGACTGCTCCGGAGTGGCCGACCGCCTACGGCGGCGGCGGTCTCACCCCGCAACAGGGCCAGGTGCTGAAAGAAGAAATGAAGCGCATCCATGCGCGCACCCCCCTGTACAGCCTGGGCCTGTGGATGCTGGGCCCGGCCCTGCTGGAATACGGTACCGAGGAGCAGAAGCAGAAGCACCTGCGAGCCATCGTCAATGGCGAAGTACGCTGGTGCCAGGGCTATTCCGAGCCTGCCGCCGGCTCCGACCTCGCCAGCCTGCAGACCCGCGCCGAGGACAGGGGCGACCATTTCCTGGTCAACGGCAGCAAGATCTGGACCACCGCCGCCGACAAGTCCGACTGGATCTTTTGCCTGGTGCGCACCGACCCGTCGGTAAAAAAGCAGGAAGGCATCAGCTTCCTCCTGATCGACATGGCCAGCCCCGGCGTCAGCACCACACCGATTGCGCTGATCAGCGGCGAGTCCGAATTCTGCCAGACCTTTTTCGACAATGTGGCGGTGCCCAGGGAGAACCTGGTCGGCGGCCTGAACAAGGGCTGGTCGGTAGCCAAGGCCCTGCTGGTACACGAACGCAAGCTGATGGCAGAGATCGGCAGCGATTCACCGCGGCAGGAAGTGCCGCCGGTGCAGGCCGCGCGCGACTACCTGGAATTTATTGACGGGCGTATCGCCAACAGCCAGCTGCGCAGCGACCTGGTCAGCTTCGAAATGCGGATGCACGCCATCGCCCTGACCCACATGCGCGGTTTCGAGGAGCGCGCCCATGGCCAGCAAAGCACCGTCGGCCTGAGCATGAAGTACCTCGGCACCGAGGCGATCAAGGACAAGAACGAACTGCTGCTGGCCCTCATGGGCAGCCGCGGGCTGGGCTGGGAAGGACCCGGATTCACCTCCGGGGAACTGGACACAACCCGTTCCTGGGCTGGCTCCAAGGCCATGACCATTGCCGGTGGTACCACCGAGGTGCAGCTCAACGTGATCGCCCGCAACGTTCTGCAGTTGCCGCAGCCGCCGAAAGCCGCGACAGAATCCTGAGGAAATCGACATGGCATTGGTACTAAACGAAGAACAGCGCCTGCTGGCCGAGACCGCGCGGGAATTCCTTGCAGAACACGCCCCCGTTGCCGCCCTGCGCGCCCTGCGCGACAACCGCGATGCAACCGGCTATAGCCAGGCGCTGTGGCGGCAAATGGCGGAACTGGGCTGGGCCAGCGTGATCCTGCCGGAAAGTTATGGCGGCCTGGAATTCGGCTTCACCGGTATCGGCGTGTTGCTGCAGGAAACCGGGCGCACCCTGACTGCATCGCCCCTGTTTGCAACCGCCGTGGTCGGCGCCTCTGCCATCCTGCTGGGGGGCACGGAGACGCAGCGGGAGGACTATTTGCCGCGGCTTGCGGCAGGTGAACTGACCCTGGCCCTGGCGCTGGAGGAAAGCCATCACCACCGCCCGCTTCATGTGGCCACCCGCGCCGAGCTCAAGGGCGACAGCCTGCGCCTCGACGGCGAGAAATGTTTCGTCCTCGATGGTCACTCGGCGGACCTGCTGCTGGTCGTGGCGCGGACCGCCGGTGCACCGGGCGACCGCGAGGGCCTGAGCGTAGTATTGGTGCCCCGGGACAGCGACGGTGTCGACTGCCAGCGCACGCTGATGGTCGACAGCCGCAATGCCGCCAATATCCGCTTTGACAACGTTACCCTGCCGGCAAGTGCCATCCTCGGCGAGCCGGGTACTGCCGGCGACTGGCTGGACGCGGTGCTGGACCGGGGCCGCGTCGCGCTGGCGGCGGAAATGCTCGGCAGCACAGAAGAAGTCTTTGACCGTACCGTGGCCTGGCTCAAGGAGCGGGTGCAGTTCGGGGTCCCCATCGGCTCCTTCCAGGCCCTGCAGCACCGGGCTTCGCGCCTGCAGGCGGAACTGGAGCTGGCCCGCTCGGTGGTGCTGCAGGCCCTGGCCACGGTGGACGACAACCCGCAGCAACTGGCGCTGGTCGCAAGCCTGGCAAAAGCGCAGCTGAACGAGCTGGTCAAGCTCGCGACCAATGAGGCCGTGCAACTGCACGGCGGTATCGGCGTTACCGATGAACTGGAAATCGGTTTCTTTCTGAAGCGGGCCCGTGTCACCATGCAAATCCTTGGCGATACCGGATTCCACAAGGATCGCTACGCCAGCATCGAAGGCTACTGACTTGCGCCAACAACAATCAACACAGGGAGAACACTATGGACAACAGCGACAAGATCGCCATGGTAGAACGCTACGTGGACGCCTTCGAACAGGGTGATGTAAACATTATCCGTGGCATGTATGCGGAAGACGGCGTGGTCGAGGATCCGGTCGGCACTGAACCGCACCGTGGCCTGGAGGCAATCTGCGCGTTCTATGCGGGCGCCCTGGGTGCCGGGGCCAAGCTGAAGCTGACGGGCCCCGCCCGCTGTGCCGGCAACGCCGTCGCGTTCCCCTTCCAGGTGCTGATGCCGGGAATGCAGATGGATGTCATCGACGTGTTTGAATTCAACGCCGACGGCAAGATCAGCAGCATGAAGGCCTACTGGGGACCGGACAACATGCAGACCGAGAGCTGAAAGCCCGCCCGCCGCCGGGAGTCCGCTGGAGGGCCTACTCCAGCGGCAGCACCTGCTCCCCCGGAGCCAGGCCCGATACGACTTCGACACGGCCATCGGCCACCTCGCGCCCCAGGCGCAGGAAACGACGCTCGGGCCCCTCCGGCCCGGTCACCCTGACCACCCACAGCTGCCCAACCTGGGCCAGCAGCGCCCTTGGTACGTACAGTCGCTGCTCCGACCCCGCCGGCACCAGGACACGGGCGTACATGCCGGGCAACAGGCGCTCTTCATAGGGCAGGCGAATCTTCACCTGAAAGCTGCGTGAACCGGGCTCGGCGGCCGGCACTATCTCCTCGATGGCGCCCTCTATATGGAGATCCAGTGCCGGCAGGCTCACCGGTATCGGCTGACCGATGGCCAGCGACAGGGCCAGCTGTTCCCGCACCTGGGCTTCAACCCGCAGGGACAACGGGTTATAGAGAGAGATCAGGTGCGATCCGGGCGCAGCCATGTCGCCGGGCTCGGCGAACCGGTCCACTACCCGGCCGTCAATGGGTGACTGGATGGCGGCGTAGGCCAGCGCTGCCCGGGACTCTGCCAACACCTGCTCGGCGCTCTGCAACTCCGCCTGCAGGGTATCGCGATTGGCCTGGGCTGCGTCCCTGTCCGCCACGGACAGCAGGCCACGCCCCTGCAGCTCCACTGCCCGCTGCAAATTGCGCTCGGCTTCGGTCAACCGTGCCCTGACTGCGGCAATCTGGTCGGTGGCCTGTGCCACACGCGCCTCGAGATCGGATTTTTCCAGCTCTACCAGGACCTGGCCTTCGCTGACCTGATCGCCGGAGCGCACATGGATCTTCTGAATCCGGGACATGATGCGCGACGATACAATGGTGGCCTGCTTGGCCTCCACGGAACCGGCCACCGGCTCACTGACCGGCACCACCTCCGGTTCGACAATGTAAACAGGCTCCGGTCCCGCAGCCTGTTGTTCCTCCAGCCCCGGTGTCAGCCGCTCGCGGAACAGCCCCGCCATCCAGGCCACCAGCAGTACCAGTAGCACTACCGCGCCCAGAGCGGGCAGCCAGGTACGCATTCTATTCATTGGCAACAGCCTCCTCGGCAGGTTTGTCAAAGACCAGCAGGTACACCACCGGCACCACCACCAGGGTCAGCAGGGTAGAAGCGACAATGCCAAAAATGATGGCCAGGGCGAGGCCACTGAATACCGGGTCGAGAATGATGACCAGGTTGCCCAGCATGGTGGTGCCAGCCGTCAACAGTACTGGTCGCATACGCACATGCCCCGCTTCCAGCAATGCCTCGGTAACACTTGACCCACGCTCCCGAGCCTGGGTCACAAACTCCACCAGGATCAGCGAATTGCGCACCACAATCCCCGCCAGCGCGATCATGCCGATCATCGCGGTGGCGGTGAACAGGACCGGATCCGGTGCCCCGGCCACCTCCCGCTCACCGATCAGGTTCAGCAACCAGAAGCCCGGCATGATCCCGATCACCGTCAGTGGAATGGCGGCCATGATGATCAGGGACAGGGCCACCGACGCAGTCTGTATCCGCAACACAAAGAAGATCGCCACCAGGGCGAAAGCAAAGGCCAGGCCCATGTCGCGGAAGACGTCGACGGTAATGCGCCACTCCCCTTCCCCGGTCCAGCGCACCTCGATATCGTCCGGCAGCTGCCAGCCGTCACCGCCGCCGGGACTGAGAAAACTGCGCCCCTGCCACGCATTGGCGGTACCGGCCTCGCCACCCCTGTCCGCCACCAGATCGGCAATGACATCCGCCGGCGGGCGCCCGGACAGCTCCGCGGTGACATACACTACCGGGCGCAGATCCTTGCGCTGGATGGCCTGTTCCGCGTCGCTACGCTGAAACGTTCCCAGCTCGCCCAGTGCCACCAGCGGCTGCGGCGCGGCATCCAGGCCCCGGGCGCTGCTGGCCTGGGTGATACCCGCCCTGCCCTTGACCTGCAGGCGCTCGAAGTCGTGCAGGGACACCCGCTGCTCGGGCGCCAGCCGCATCAACACCGGCAGCGGCAGCGCCTCGCCCGACAGCTGGAGATGTCCCGCCACATAACCCCGATTGGCCATGGCGATGATCTGGTTGATATCGGTGGTGGAGATACCCGAGAGCGCCGCCTTGGTCTTGTCGGTGACAAAGCGCACACGCTGATGTGGATCCTCCACCGAGGTATCCACCTCCACCACATGCGCTTCCCGCTGCAACCGCTGCGCCAGTAGCAGCGCTGCCTGCTGCTGGCTGGCGTACGGGGTCAGTGTATCGCCATAGATTTCGGCGACCAGTGTGCTCATGACTGGCGGGCCCGGCGGTACCTCCACCACTTTCAGTTTTACCCCATTGTGCTGCAGGGGTTCGAGCAACTCCCGAATGCGCAGCACCACCGCATGGGACTGGTGTTCGCGGTCGGCCTTGTCGACCAGGGTGATGCGCAGATCTGCGAGATACGGCGCCTGACGCTGGTAGTGGCGCCGCACCATGCCATTGAAGTCGATCGGGGACGGCTGGCCGACAAAGGCCGCCACCGCGCGCACCTCCGGCACTCGCAGCAGCGCCTGCGAGACCCGCTGGCTGAGCGCAGCGGTGTGCTCCAGAGTGGCGGACTCCGGCATGTCCACCAGCACCTGCACCTCATTCTTGTTGTCGTAGGGCAGCAGCTTCAGCGGTACCAGCCGGAACAGGGGCAGGCTCGCCGCCAGCATGAACAGCACCCCGACCACCCAAACCACAATTTTTGCCTTGCCGCGCCCGGCCAGTACCGGTCGCATCCAGCGGGCGTAGAGCCCGTCGGCGCGGGGATCGGCAGGAGCACTGGTCAGGGCCTCCAGCTCGTCGCTGTCCACCGAGGGCAGGAACCGGCTGGCCAGCCAGGGCGTGACCATGAAGGCCACCGCAGTACTGCTGATCACCGCCACCGGCACGTTGAACGCCATCGGGGCCATGTAGGGGCCCATCATGCCGGTAATGAATGCCAGCGGCAGGAACGCAAAGACAATGGTGAGGGTCGACATCAGCAGGGGAATGCGAATCTCCGCCATGGCGTCGACAATACGGCGGGCCCGCGGGCCCCGGCCCTCGGCAAAGTTGCGGGCGATATTGTCGACGCCGGTGATCGGGTCGTCCACCAGCAGGCCCAGGGACAGGATCAGGGCAAACAGGGTCACCCGATTGATGGTGTAGCCAAAGGCCATGTCCAGGGCCAGGGTGATGCCGTAGCAGATCGGTACCGCAAGGCCGACCACCAGACCTGCCCGCCAGCCCAGGAACACACTGATGAAGACCACGACGGTGACAATGGCGAAGCCCAGGCTGCTGGTGAGATTGTTGACCTTCTCGTCCGCGGTCTGGCCATAGTCGCGCAGCACTTCCAGGTGCAGGTCGGCGGGCAACAGCTCCCGCTGCAACCGCGCCATTTCCTCGTGTACCCGCTGGGCAACCCTGACCGCGTTGGTGCCGGGCTTCTTGGCCACATTCAGGGTGACCATGGGATAGCGCTGGCCGCTGGTCACTGCTGCTCTCGATTCGCGCTCGGAGAACGCAATCCAGGTGTAGGCCGCGGGCTCCTCGGGACCGTCGACGATCCGTCCCACCTCCTGCAGGTATACCGGCGCACCGTCGATCACATTGACCACCAGGCCGGGCAGGTCAGCGGGACTGCGCAGGGCGTCGCCGCTTTCCAGCAGAATCGATTCATTGTTGAAAGACCAGCGGCCAGCGGGCTGCAGCTGGTTGGATACCGTCAGTGCGGATACCACATCGGCGGCGGTGGTCCTGCGCGCGGCCAGCGCCTCCGGATCCAGCAGAATCTGCACCTGCCGCGCGCGCCCACCGGTCACCGTGACTTCGCCCGAGTCCGGTATCCGCTGCAGATGGGTGGAGAGCTCATCCGCCGTGCGTCGCAGATCGTGGTCACTGTACCGCTCCGGGTTGCTGGACCACAGGGCCAGCACCACGATCGCAACGTCATCCACTTCCACCGGACGCAGATACCAGTCACTCACCACGGCGGGCATCTGCTGCTGATTGGAGTACAGCTTGTTGTAGGTATTGAGCAGGGATTCTTCGCGATCCTCACCGACAAAGAACGCCAGGGTGACCGCGGTGCGCCCGGGCGAGGTGGAGGAATAGACATGCTCCACCCCGGGGATCTGCGCCAGCAGCTTCTCCAGGGGGATGGCGACCTGGCGCTCGACCTGGCGGGCGTCCAGGCCGGGCGCCTCGACAAACACATCCACCACCGGCACCACGATCTGCGGCTCTTCTTCACGCGGGGTGTACAGCAGCGAGATGAAACCGACCAGCAGGCCGACGAAGAACAGGGCCTTGGGCAGACCTCCTCCCAGGGTGTAGGCAACGAGCCGGTCCAGCGGATGTGTCACAGGGCCACCCTCAGTCCGTGCAATACAGTGTGTGCAGCAGCTGCAGAATGGCCGGCGCCTCGTCTCCTGCCAGCGCATAATAGACCAGTTGACCGTCGCGGCGCGGGGTCACCAGGCCGGCCTCGCGCAGGCGCGCGAGATGCTGTGACAGGGCAGACTGCGACAGCGGTACGGCAGCATTGAGCGCACTCACAGACTGCTCGCCGTCCACCAGGGCGCAGAGAATCATCAGACGCTTCTCGTTGGCCATCTGCTTGAGCAGCTGTGCGGCCTCGCCGGCACGCGAGGCCATGGCTTCGGCATCCATCATCAACACCTTCCAGCTGTTCTCGAGCGGGTTTGCGCCCGATTATATTAGTTTTTCTTAATATATAAAAGCCCACCTGGCACAACAGCGCCGGGGAAAAGGTTTACAATGCCAGAAGACAGGCGCCAGCAACAGGGAGCAAACGGCATGACAACGGCGAACAACATCATCATGAACAGGGACACTACCGGCATGGGTGGCGAGGATGCCGGCAAGTCCACCAGCGAGATACGGCGTGAGCGCAAACAGAAGCTGGCGGCCGCCCTGCGCCTGTTCGGCAAGTTCGGTTTCGACGAGGGCGTGGCGGGGCATGTGACGGTAAGGGATCCCGAGCACCAGGATCATTTCTGGGTCAATCCCATGGGTAGATCCTTCAAGCAGATGCGGGTGTCGGATCTGCTCCTGGTCAGCCACAGCGGTCAGGTGGTCGAGGGCGAGGGCCTGCTCAACGGCGCGGCCTTCACCATTCACTCGCGTATCCACATGGCCCACCCCCGGGTGACCGCTGCCGCCCACTCCCATTCACTCTACGGCAAGGCCTGGTCTTCCTTGGGACGACTGCTGGACCCCATTACCCAGGATGCCTGCGCCTTCCATGAGGACCATGTACTGTTTGACGACTTCACCGGCGTGGTCCTGGACAGCAGCGAGGGCGAACGCATTGCCGCCGCCCTGGGCGACCACAAGGCGGCGATTCTGCAGAACCATGGCCTGTTGACCGTCGGCGAGACCGTCGACGAGGCCGCCTGGTGGTTCATCACCATGGAGCGCAGCTGCCAGGCCCAGCTGCTGGCTGAAGCCGTCGGCTCACCGAAGCTGATCAAACCGGAGTATGCCGCCCAGACCCGGGCCACCGTCGGCTCTTCCCTGGCGGGGTGGTTCAGTTTCCAGCCCCTGTACGACGTTATCATTGCCGAGCAGCCGGAGCTGCTGGACTAGAGGAAACCTGTATGTCCCGTAGAACCTGGCTGCAACTCCTCGGCGCCGCTGCCCTGCTGGCAATTGCGATCATCCAGTTCATTCCGCCGCCGGCCTAACGGGTGCCGCTGGCTCAGTCGCGCCAGGCCTGCTCGTCAATGTCCAGATCGCTCCAGTCCTGCAGCCGCAGGCGCGGCTCGTTGCCGGCGCGCAGCTGGGAGTCATAATCCCGCAACAGCCGCATCCCGATCCGGTACATCCACACCAGACCGATCAGGTTGACCAGCGCCAGCAGGCCCATGGTGAGTTCGGCAAAACCGAATACGGTGCTCAGGTCCTGTAGCGAACCCCAGAATACCAGCCCCAGTACTGCCACCCGGAACACGTTGGCCACCGCGGGATTGTCATGGCTGAAGAAACTGAGGCTGTTGTCGCCCAGATAATAGTTGTACATGATCGAGCTGAAGGCAAACAGCACCAGCGCCACCGAAACGAAACTCGCCCCCCAGGCGCCAACATGGCTGCCCATGGCGGACTGGGTCAGGATCACGCCGTCCACACCTGCAGCACCCGGCTGGTACACATCCGAGAGCAGGATGATGACGGCCGTACAGGTACACATGATCACGGTATCGATGAAGACGCTGAAGGCCTGGACGACACCCTGGTTGGCCGGGTGCGGCACATGGGCGACAGCGGCCACATTGGGAGCGCTACCCAGTCCCGCTTCATTGCTGAACAAGCCGCGCTTGACCCCCTGCATGATCACCGCGCCGAGGCCGCCGCCCACCGCCTGTTCCAGGCCGAAGGCACTTTCGACGATGTACCAGAGCGCCGCCGGCACCGCGCTGATATTGAGCACAATGACCAGCAGCGCGGCAAGCAAGTACAACAGTGCCATCAACGGCACGATCACCTCCGCCACCAGGGCGATGCGCCGGATGCCGCCAAAAATGACCACCCCGAGAAACGCCACCATCACCAGCCCGGTCACCCAGGTCGAGACACCGAACGACGCCTGCAGTGATGTCGCCACCACATAGGACTGCACGGCATTGAACCCCAGCCCGAAGGTCACCAGCAGCAGCACCGAATACACCGCCGCCAGCCCGCGCTGACCGATGCCGTGGGTGAGATAGTAGGCTGGTCCGCCGCGGTAGGTTCCGTCCGGTTCGGCGCGCTTGAACAGCTGGGCCAGGGAGCATTCGAAGAAGCTGGTGGCCATCCCCATCAGGCCGATGACCCACATCCAGAACACGGCGCCCGGGCCACCGAGGGTAATGGCGACGGCCACCCCCGCGATATTGCCGCTGCCGACCCGGCCCGCGACCGACACCACCAATGCCTGGAAGGAACTGATATGGCCGCGTTCGTGGTGCATTCCGCCGCGCAGCACGCCGAACATGCGGCCGAAATAGCGGAACTGCACGCCACGGGACCCAACGGTAAAGAGCAGTCCGACACCCACCAGGACCGCGATCAGGATCTGGCCCCAGAGAAAATCATTGACCATGTTCAGCATGGAGACTCCGGACTCAGTGTGGGTGGTGCGGGGCGGCGGCGTAACTCAGCCGCCGATGCCCGAGATGAAAATGATTACCAGTGCCGGTGGCACCACGAAGCGGATCATGAAACGCCAGAGCTCATAGGCGACGCTGCCCATGCTCCAGAGTTCATCGCGGCTGGCATCGCGGGTCATTGCCCAACCCGCAAATACGGCAATGAACAGGCCGCCCAGGGGCAACAGGATCTGGTTGGAGAAGTAATCCATGGTGTCATTGAAGTTGCGGCCGCCAAAGCTGATATCGCCAAGCACGTTGTACGAGAGAATACTGAAGATGCTCAGCACCGCCACCGAACCGATCACCAGCACCGCGCTGCGATGCCGTGGCATGCCAAAGCGCTCCTCGATCCAGGCGTTCACGCATTCCACCAGCCCGACCATGGAAGTAATGCCGGCTACCGACAGCATGGTGAAGAACAGGACACCGAACAGGTGACCCCCGGGCATCTGCGCAAAGGCCACCGGCAGGGTCTGGAAAATCAGTCCGGCACCGGCCGCCGGATCCAGCCCGTGGTGGAATACGGCGGGGAATATGACCAGGCCAGCCAGCAGGGCCACGGCAGTATCGGCCACCACGATAATCAGCACGGACTGGCCGATGGAAATGGACTTCGGCAGGTAGGAGCCATAGATCATCATCCCGCCCATGGCGACGCCGATGGAAAAAAACGCCTGGCCGATGGCCACCAGGAACACATCCGGCCCGATCTTGCTGAAATCCGGGGTAAACAGCCAGGTAACCGCCTCGCTGAAACCGCCGACGAAATAATTGTAGGTCGCCAGCCCCACCAGCAACAGGAACATCAGCGGCATCATCACCACCACGGCCCGCTCGATGCCCTCCTTGACCCCGGCGTAGATGATCAAGCCGGTTATCAGCAGGCCCACCAGGGTCCAGAACAGCATGCCCGCGGTGTCATCCAGCACCGCCGCGAACTGGCTGCTGGCATTCAGGGCATCCACATCGGCAAAGCCGGTGGTAATCGCCTTGAACAGGTACCACAGCACCCAGCCGACAATGGCGGCGTAGACAATCTCAATGCTGTAGGCAGCCAGCAGTCCCATGCCCCCCACCCACTGCCACTGGCGGCTGCGCCGGCTTTCCGTCGCGACCACCGCCACCGCTTCCGGCGGGCTGGACTGGCCCCTGCGACCAACCATCAGCTCGGCAACCAGGATAGGGACCCCGATCGCGAACGCGCACACCAGGTAGATAATGACGAAGGCGGCGCCACCATTTTCCCCCGTGATATAGGGGAAGCGCCAGATATTGCCAAGGCCTACCGCGAAGCCGACTGCGGCCATGAGGAAGGCAAAGCGCGATGACCAGTGGTCTGCTGCCGCTATGGCCATAAAGTCAAACTCCAGCTTTTTTCGTTATGGTTGCAAGTGTACACAAAAGCCCGCCGCCAATCAGCTGCGGGCGGCCAGCTGCGGGCGGCCAGCTGCGGGCGGCTAGCTGCCGGTGGCAAGCGGCGCGCAAGCCTGCTGCAGCCAGCCCTGCTCCGCTGCCGGCAACAGCGGCCCGACGGTGCGGGCGACCTGGGTGTGGTAGGCATCCAGCCACTGTAGCTCCCGGGCGTCCAGCAGGGACAGGTCCAGCAGGCGCCGGTCGAAGGGAACCAGTGTCAACGCTTGCAACCCGTACATCGGTGTTTCCATGTCGCCCGCCACCTCCGTCACCACCACCAGGTTTTCACAGCGGATACCGAAAGCACCGTCCCGGTAGTACCCGGGCTCGTTGCTGATGATCATGCCCGGCTGCAGGGGCACCGGCGCCCAGGCCTTGGCAATGCGCTGGGGTCCCTCGTGGACGCTGAGGAAGGCACCGACGCCGTGGCCGGTACCGTGATCGTAGTCATGACCCTCCCGCCACAGATACTGTCGCGCCAGCACATCGAGATGGGTGCCGGTGGTCCCCTTCGGAAAGTGCGCCTGGTCCAGGGCGATATGCCCTTTCAGTACCAGCGTAAACAGGCGTCGCACCTCGGCACCGGGGTCACCAATGGCCACGGTGCGGGTGATGTCGGTGGTGCCGTCGGTGTACTGGCCGCCGGAATCGACCAGATACACCGAGTCCGGCGGCAGCCTGGCGGGAGTGCCATTGCGATGGTTGTAGTGGCACATGGCGGCATTGCTGCCAGCGGCCGAGATGGTGTCAAAGGACGGCCCCTGGAAGTGCTCCGCGCCGGACCTGAAGTCCAGCAAGCGGTCCGCCAGTTGCGCCTCGTCGTACAGACGGCCCTCGGCCTGCTCGCCATCGAGCCAGGCCAGAAAACGCACTACAGCGACCGCATCGCGGACATGCGCGGCGCGGGTGCCGGCAATTTCCACCGCATTTTTGCACGCCTTGGGCAGGAGTACCGGGTCGGTGCCCGCCACGAGCGTGGCACCGCCCTGTTCCAGCAACTGCTGTGACCAGGCATTGGCGGTCACCGGGTCCGCCAGCACCCGTTTGCCCGCCTGTGCGCCGAGCAGCGCCTCGGCCTCCGCCGGTGTGTGCAGGCGCACGTTCGCGCCACAGTGCTGTTGCCAACCGGTCGGCATCCGCGCCGGTTCAACTACCAGATCCACGGAGCCGTCTGTCCACAGCAACGCCAGGGACTGCAGCACCGGGAGACAGGGAACGTCGCGCCCGCGCAGGTTGAGCAGCCAGGACACGGAATCGGGAGCAAATATCAGGGCGGCGTCCGCGTCCAGCGCCTTGACCGCGGCACCGATCCGGTCCCGCTTGCTGACGCTGGATTCGCCAGTGTGCGCTTCGTCCAGCAGCAGGGCGGGCTCGACCTGCGCGGCCGGACGATCGTGCCAGCAGCGATCGACCAGATTATCCGTATCCAGGCACAGCACCAGATCCGCCGCCGCCAGTTCGGCCTCGGTCTGGTGCAGCCACTGCAGGTTGTGCAGGCGCGGGTCCACCGCCACCCGGGCACCGGGCTGCAGGCAAGCCAGCAGCCACTCGACTGGCGGCTCCTCGAGCAGATGGTGGTAGCTGAAGTCCGCAGCGGGCACCTGCTGCCGTACCTGTACCGTATAGCGGCCGTCGACAAAAATCCCGGCCCGATCCCGGAGGATCACAGCCATGCCGGCGGACCCGGTAAAGCCGGTCGCCCACAAAAGACGCTCATTGTGCAGGGGAATATATTCGCCCAGGTGCTCGTCCGCCCGCGGGATCACGAGGGCGTCGTAGCCGCGCGACCTCAGCAGTTGGCGCAGGGCAGCGAGTCGGGTGGCTGTTGTCATGGTCAAGGTCCAGTGATGTGGAGGAGCTCAGTCTTCCATCAGGTCAAAATCGGATTTGGAGATACCGCAATCAGGGCACTCCCAGGTCTCCGGCAAATCCTCCCAGCGGGTCCCGGGAGGAATACCGTCCTCGGGAATGCCCAGTGCCTCATCGTAGATATAGCCACAGATCACACACTCGTATTTGCGGTAGTCAGCGTCGCTCATCGGCGCAAGTTCCTTGTCAGGGTTGGAAAGAAATGACACCTGTACTCAGGCGCCGGGTACTGGCAGCTGGCCTTCCAGGCGCAGGTCGTAACCCTCCGCCACCGGCCGCGCCAGCAGCGAGAGCGCTTCCTGCAGCTGCGGATCCCAGCGCCCGTCATGGGCAATCAGCACCGCGATGCTATAACTCGACCGCGCCAACTGCAACTGACCGGTCGCGCGCACCGGGCCTTCCAGGGTCAGCACTGTGCCTGTCAGGTCGCCGCCACGAGGCTGGGAAACCTCCACCACATAGCTGCCCAACGGCAGGACGCCGCGGGGCGCATCCCAGGCCGCCTGCTGCCACAGCAGGCGGCCCTCTGTCTCTACCGGGAGCCCATCGCGCAGGCGCAGCTGCGTTGCCTGCAGGGAAACGACGCCCTGCAGCGCAACCGGGGCCAGGTGACGCAACAGCGCCGCGTCAAAGCTGGCATCAAGGTTCTCCAGGGTAATGTCGCTGCGCCCGCGGATTTGCAGCTCTGCCTGCAGGCGCTGCCCCCCCCAGCGGCTGCCGACCTGCAGCCGCGGCGCCAGCGCCAGCAGCGACCAGGGCCGCAGCGACCAGCTGACCTCCCCCAGATGCAGCAGACCCGCATCCGTGGCCACCAGCACCCGGCCCGCGCGCCCCTGCCAGATCGTACCCTGCAGGGCCTGCGCCGTGACCGGCGTGTTTTCCAGCACCCGCAGCAGCAGGTGGGCCGGAGCGCTGCTGGCCAGCAGCACCAGCAACACAACCAGGGCCAGTGCCCCGGCCAGCCAGCGGCCCCCGGTCACAAGCCCTGGCCGATGCGGATGGTGGCGTTGACAAAGCCGGCGCTGCCGGCCTGGGTAATCGCCACCTCTTCCAGCAGCAGGCCCTCACCCAGTTCCAGCTGGTGCAACCAGGCGATCAGGTCGGCAAACCGCGCATTCTCCAGCCGCACCTGCAGATCGCCCCGGCTACCGGGCTGGAGTCGATTCACGGGCAGCCCGAAACGACCGGTACTCTGGTTCACCACTGCCGCCAGGTTGCTGCGCTGTCCACCCGGACCCGAGGATGCGCGGGCCTGCTGCAGTTCGGCGACCAGAGTATCGACCCGCACCAGGGCTGCAGCGGTCGCGACGTTCTGCTCCGCCATGCGATCGCGCATGGCGGCGACGGGCGACCACAGCAATACCCACAGCAGATACAGGCCGACAACTGCGGCCAGCACCAGCACGCTCAGTTGTTCGCGGCGATCAAGACGCGCAAACCAGGCTTGCATCAGACGCCCCCTACCCGGATTCGGGCGCGGACGCCGTCGCCCTGGGCGCTGCTGCTTTCCATCACCGCGGCCAGCCCGGCCTCAGCCAGGCCAGCGCGCAGCTGCTCCACCGCCGCAAAGTCATTGGCGACCAGGTTCAGGCGCATTTCACCGCCGCGCTGGTTGTAGTTGATGCTGACGATACTGGTGCCCGGGCGCTGGGCAATGATGCCGCCCGCCTGCTCCAGCAGACGCACAAAGCCACCACCACCGCCACCGCCGCGCAGACCATCCAGCTGGCGCCGCAGCTGGCGTTCCGCATCTACCAGCGCTCCCTCGGGCACGGCTTGCCGGTAGCTGGTTTCCAGCGCCGCACGCAATGCCAGATTTTCGTTGCTGAGCGACCGGTAGTCAGCCCAGGTTGCAAGCAGTTGCAAGGTAAACGCGACAGCCAGCACCATGGCGGCCACGCGCCACTGCTGCCACCAGCGCGTCAGCGGCAACCGCGCCGCGTAGGGTCCCTGGCGCAGGTTCAGAGGGTGTTCATCCCGCGCCAGCATCAGGGCAGAGCACAGGTTCCCCTGACGCCATTGCACCCGATCCTGCAAGGCCGTGGGGATCAGTGCCAGCTCGCGCTCCCGGTCGCTGCCGTAGACCACCAGTGCCCGCGGTGGCGCCGCCTCGGCCGCAGCTGTCAGCAGCACGGGCAGCAGTTCCGGCTCAACCGTGTAGCCCTCGCATTCGCCGCTGCGCACGATCACCGCGTCCGCCGCCATGACCAGGCACCATTCACCCGCCTGCCAGGGCAGCAACAGGGGTTCCGGCAACCACTGCGGCAGCTCGGGCAGGTCCGCCAGCAGGTCCTCCCAGGCAGCCATTGCCGAGTGTCGACACACAGCGACCCCAAAGGTGGTCTTGTCCAGCGGGCAGGTCGCGAAATGCAGGTCCTCTATATCTTCGGCGAGCTGCTCTTCCAGCAGGAACGGCAGCGCCTGCTGCAGGTGCTTTTTTTCCTCCGGGCTCACCGTCACGTGCAGCAGGCGCACTTCTGCGCCCGGGGCGGCAAAGCAGGCCTGCAGGCGCGAGCTTTTCAGCGTGTCCCGGAACCGGGTCCGCGCGTCCGCGCTGTCGAGCAGGCGCGGCTGCTCACCGGCACCCGGTGGATACCAGGCGAGGACATCGTCAAGCAAGCGCACGACGGCTAGATTCTGCAAACCGTGATCTCCGTTGTTACCGTTGTTGGATACACCCGCCAGCCCTGCATCACAGGCTGCCGGACGCGCGGGCCACAGCCCGTACCGTGCGCTCATCGCGGTGCAGCACACTGTACAAGCGCATGTTGCGATCGGCAACTTCGACCTCTGCGGTCAACAGAAACCAGGACGAGCTTTCGCCGAGCAGACTGCGCACTCCCTCCGTGTTCTTGTCAGCGAAGGCCGGCGCTTCCAGCAGTTCGTCCAGGCTGGCGAAGCCACCCTCGCTGCGCTGGCGCTGAAACAGGGACTCGGCCTCCATTTCGCTCAGGGGCAGCAGCTCACCGTCGCCATTTATCGACCGCAGCAGCGGCAGCGCCGCCGTGTGAATATTCAGGGGCGCAGGTGTTTGCGGCCAGACTGTCACCAGGGGTGCCAGTGCGCGGTACAGCTCCGGGGTCACATTGGCCACTGCCCGCAGCTCGCTGGCGCTGGCCATGGGCCGGTTGGCGGCGCGATAGGGAGGACTCTGGCCACTGTAGAAATCATCCTCGGCCCCGAACGGGCGGGTAATCGTATCCGGGTCCAGCCAGTCGCCGATGGCCTGGGTCAGCGCAATAGCCTCGCGGGAGTCGAGCTGCAACTCCGGCAGCGCCTGCAGCAGGCGGATAAAGAAGGCCTGGGCGGGCGTGAAACGGGCGCTGTCCGTCCCGGCCTCGTCTGTACCGGTCACGGAGGCAGCCAGCAAATTCAGGTTGAAGCGCCCCTGCAGATCCTGCAGCGAGCCCACCAGCCAGCCGCCCTCGTCCAGCGGATAGGGCGTTGCCTGCTGGGCCCAGAACTCGCCGAGATCATCCCGCGGCTGCTCCCGGGACTGGTCGGCATCGTGGTCCATCACCAGCGCCAGCGTTGCCAGTTCTTCCGCACCGCGCAGGTAGGCGTGGCCCTGCTCGGCCTGAAACAGATTGGACCCGCGCTGGTAGAACAGGGTGAACTCGCTTTGCATGGCCACCAGCAGGGCCGCGGACAGGCCGAACACCAGCAGCGCCACCACCAGCGCCACACCGCGCTGGGCGTCGGGGTGGCGCGGCTCAGAGGGGCGGCAGTGCATGCAGACTCCTCAGTTCGCCCATGTCTTCCAGTTCCAGGACCAACTCCACAGCTGCGGGGGGCGGCAGCGCCACGCCGGGCTGACTGGTATCCGCCACCCAGTTTTCCGGCCAGTTGCGGGTCTCGACCACCGTCCCGCGAGCACCCGGGCGCAGGGACTCCGGGGTATCGAGGAATGACAGGCGCAGGTCCGTGACCCCCTCCAGCAACAACACGCGCTGCGGCTCGGTCACCGAGGCCCGGTCCAGCACCGGGTAACTCTCCCGCCAGAGGCTGTCGTCCAGCCACAGGTAATTGACGCGCTGCAGGTTGCTGCGCGGATGTTCCGCGGAATTGTGCCAGCCGCTGCGGGTAAAGCTCAGCATGAAGCGGGCCGCCCGCCCGCCGATCAGTGCCGGCTCCTCTTCACCGAATTCGTCCCGCACCGGGCGCTCGACAAAATGGCGCAGGTCGCGACTGACAATCATCAGGGCGCGGTTCACCTCCCAGGTGCGCTCGGCCACCGCCCGCGTACTCTCGACCCCGCTGATCACGGTCGACAGTCCGGTGTAGGACACCGCCGCCACGAAGGCGGTGATCGCCAGGGCGATCAGGACTTCCACCAGCGTGAACCCGCTACTCCTCACCGGGCACCTCCGGGGCCTGGCGCTGGTCCTCGAACATGAAAGCGACCAGGGTATGCAAGGGCAGGCCGCTCTCCTCCTCGCCTGCACGCACTGCAATCTCCACCCGGTAGAAGGACTGGACCTGGGTGGCGCTGCTGGCCAGGCGCCAGTGCCATTGCCGCCCGGCGAGTTCCTCGACGCCGCTGTCGACACCGCTGAAGAGCCCGGGCCGGGCCGCGCTGAGCAGCCGCAGCTCCACTAGCTTGTTGTTGGCCACCATCTGCGCCAGGGACTTGTCACGCAGGTAGCCGGTACCGTCCACCTGCTGATAGAGGGCAAACATCAGGGCCGGCAACGCCAGCGCGACCACGGCCAGAGCCACCATGACCTCCACCAGGGTGAAGCCTGGCTGGCGCAACGGCTTCCTAGGAGCGATCAAAATCATCTGCCACTTCGCCGCGACGCAGCAGCGTCATCCGCCCCAGCAGGTCCCACTGCAGGCGCCAGAGAATCTCGCCCGTATCACGGCGGCGCAATTCCAGCTCGCCGGGAACGACCTCGCCACTGGCATGGAAGATCACCTGCGGCGCCGCATCCGCCGCCACAGGCGCGGGCGGCAGGTCGCTTTCCGGCACATTTTCCAGCATCAGCGCAAGGTCAACTTCCGCCGGCAGCGTCTGTTCAGTGAACACGTCAGCGGCCACCCGTGGCGCGCGCCAACCTTCCGCGCGCCGCTCACGCCAGGTGTAGCCGTAGGTGGTTTCCGGGCCGCGGGCATTCAGAAACAGCAGCAAACCCATGTCGCGACCCGACATCTGGGCCTCATCAAGGGCGAACAGGGCGATGTTCTGGATCTCGCGCACCTGGGCTTCCAGGCGCAGGTCCTGGTTGCCGGAGCCAACATTCAGCGTCGCCAGCGATGTAATCAGCACCACCACGAACAACACCACCAGCAACTCCAGCAGGCTGAAGCCGTGGGGCGGCCTCCCGCGGGGCGGCCTCCCGCGGGTCGCGCTGGCGCCGACCGGGGCTGCGCAGGCCGCCCGCTGCCGGCGGCTCACGGAATCAGTCCTGCTCTTTCCAGTTGCCGATATCTGCATTCTGGCCCTCGCCCCCGGACAAGCCATCGGCACCCAGGCTATAGATGTCCACCTCGCCATGCTCACCGGGACTCAGGTACAGATAGGGTCGACCCCAGGGGTCCAGCGGGACTTCCTGCAAATAACCGCCGTCCTTGAAATTCCGCGGCTGTGGATCGAGATTGCTGGGAGCGACCAGCGCCTGCAGCCCCTGCTCGGTCGTCGGATACAGATAATTGTCGAGCCGGTAGATCTTGAGCGCTGTCTCAATGGCCTTGAAGTCAGCGTGGACCTTCTGGATCCGCGCCTCGTCGGCACGGTTGAGCACCGTTGGCGCCACCACGCTGATCAGCAGCCCCATGATCACCAGCACCACCAGAATTTCCACCAGGGAGAAACCTCCCTGCGCACGTCTTGTCGGGATATTCATATCGCTATCGCACCATTGTATTGAGATCAAAAATAGGCAGCAGGATGGCCATGACAATGACCAGCACCATGGCACCCATGAAGACCACCAGCAGCGGTTCCAGCAGGCTCATCATGGTGCCGAGCGTCATTTCCAGTTCGCGCTCCTGGTTGGTGGCCGAACGCTGCAGCATGGTTTCCAGTTCACCGCTGGTTTCGCCGCTGGCCACCATGTGCACCATCATCGGCGGAAAGCGGCCACTTTCGCGCAGGGCCCGGTGCAGGCTGCTGCCTTCCTGCACCCGCTCAGCCACCCGGGCACTGTCATCCCGCAACACGAGGTTGGTCAAGACCTGGCCGGCGATATGCAGCGACTGCAGCAGCGGCACGCCGCTGGCCATCAGGATACTGAGGGTGGAGGCAAAGCGGGCGGTATCCACGGCGGTGACCAGCCGGGAGATGCCGGGCAGGCGCAGTAGCAGGCCGTGCCAGCGCTTGCGGCGCGCGGGCAGCCGCAGCCAGCGCCGCAAGCCGATGACCAGGACCACCGCCGCCAGCAGAACCCAGAGGGCATAGTCCCGGGAAAAGTCGCTGGCGGCGATCAGGCCGCGGGTCAGCAGCGGCAGCTCGCGGTTGGTGTGGGCGAAAATCCCGATCAGCTCCGGCACCACGAAGACCATCAGCGCCACCACCACGGCGACGGCCACCCCCACGAGAATGAAGGGATAGATCATCGCCATTTTCATTTTCTGCGCGGTGTACTGGCGCTGCTCATTGTAGTCTGCCAGCTGCGCCAGCACCGGTCCGAGGTAGCCCGCATGCTCGCCGGCATTGACCATGGCCCGGTACATTTCGTTGAACACCAGCGGAAACTCGCCCATGGCATAGGCCAGCGTGTGCCCCTCCGCCACTCGCGAGCGCACCTGCAACAGCAGGCCCTTGGTGCGTGCCTTGCGGCTCTGTTCGGCCGCGGCCTGCAGGCATTCATCCAGCGGCAGGTTCGACTGCACCAGGGTCGCCAGCTGGCGGGTGACCAGCGCCAGCTCGGACACGCTGATACGGGGCTGCAAGAACGCAAGGTTGAAGCGGGGCTGGTTGGCCGCCTGGCGATTGGCCACCTCCACCTCCACCGGGCGCAGCTTCTGGCTGCGCAGCTGGCTGCGCACCTGACGCTCGGAGTCGCCCTCCAGCACGCCCTTGACCAGCTTGCCGCCAGGGTTGAGCGCCCGATACCGATAGGCCGTCATCGCCCGCTACCGCGCTCAGGTGACTGCGGTGACACGCAGCACTTCTTCGATGCTGGTCTCGCCAGCCAGAATCCGGCGGCGGCCATCTTCCTGAATGCCGGGATACAGCTTGCGCGCCTCCTGCAGCATCTGCTGCTCGCTGGCGCCCTCGTGAATCATCAGGCGCAGGGCGTCGTTGACCTCGATCAATTCGTAGATGCCGGTGCGGCCACGGTAGCCGCCGTAGTTGCAGTGCTCGCAGCCCACTGCCCGGAAGATTTGCAGCCGGTCGCCCAGGTCCGGGTCGACACCCAACAGCGTCCGCTCCGAGGGGGACGGTTCATAGGCCTGCTTGCAATCCCTGCACAGCAGGCGCACCAGGCGCTGCGCCATGACACCGATCAGGCTGGACGACAGGAGAAACGGTTCAATACCCATGTCCTGCAGCCGGGTGACCGCGCCGATCGCGGTGTTGGTGTGCAGGGTGGACAGTACCAGGTGCCCGGTCAGGGACGCCTGCACCGCGATCTCCGCGGTCTCCAGGTCGCGGATCTCGCCCACCATCACCACGTCCGGATCCTGGCGCAAAATCGCGCGCAGCCCCCGGGCGAAGGTCATGTCGACCTTGGGATTGACCTGGGTCTGGCCGACGCCGGGCAGCATGTATTCGATCGGGTCCTCGATGGTGAGGATATTGCGGGTGGTCTGGTTGATATGCGACAGGCCCGCGTACAGGGTGGTGGTCTTGCCGGAGCCGGTGGGGCCGGTCACCAGAATGATCCCGTGGGGACTGTGCAGCGCCTTTTCGTAACTCGAAAGTACCTGTTCGTTCATCGCCAGCTGCTTTAATTCCAGCTGCCCGGCCTGTTTGTCGAGCAGGCGCAGCACCACCCGCTCGCCGTGGGCGGAGGGCATGGTGGACATGCGGATATCCACCGCGTGACCGGCGATGCGTACGGAGATGCGACCGTCCTGGGGCACTCGCTTCTCGGCGATGTCGAGCCGGGCCATGACCTTGAGCCGGGACACCAGCAGCGGTGCCAGCATGCGCTTGGGGGACAGGATTTCAGCCAGTACGCCGTCGATGCGGTAACGCACGCTGAGGCGGTCTTCAAAGGTTTCTATATGGATGTCCGAGGCCTGTTCGCGCACCGCCTGGGAGAGGATGGCGTTGATCAGGCGGATAATGGGGGCGTCGTCCTCGGCGTCCATCAGGTCGCCGCTATCGGGAATCTCGTCCGCCAGACGGCTGAGATCGACATCGGCACTGATGTCCTCCGCCATCTGCACCGCCGCATTGTTGTCGCGCTGGTAGGCCTGGGAGAGCCGGCGCTGGAACTCCGCCTCGGCCACCGCTTCCAGGGCGAAGGGAGCACCCAGCCAACGCCGTAATTCCAGCAACACCTGGGGCCCGGGCTCGGCGCGACAGCTGACCACAACGCCGTCCGGTCGGCCGTGCACCAGCACCCCATACTGCTTGGCGAACGCGAACGGCAGCGCCCTCGGCGGCTCCGGGCTGGCTGCAGCTGCCACCGTCATCAGCGCTCCTCCGCGGCGGCAGGAGTACTCTGTACCTCGTCCCGGATGTTCTCCAGCTGCCGGATCTGCTGTTCCCACTCCGGCAGCACCGGCACATTGTCGTCGTCCAGGAACATCAGCCCGCGCTCGCGGCGCAGCAATTGCTGGTCGCGGATGAAACGGTACTTCTCCGCAGTGGCGCCGGCCAGCTGCCGGTCGTCGCGAATAATGGTGGGACGGATAAAGATCAACAGGTTGGTCTTCACCACCGACACCGCATCGCTGCGGAACAGGCGGCCCAGCAGCGGAATATCGCCCAGCAGCGGCACTTTCTGGCTGCCGTCCTGAACGTCATCCTTGATCAGCCCACCCAGCACCACCATGCGGCCATTCGCCGCCAGCACCTTGGTCTGCAGGATGCGTTCGTTGGTAATCAGGTCCGAGGCCTCCAACACCGCCGAGGTATTGCTGAGGCTGGACACTTCCTGGGAAATATCCAGCACCACCGAATCCCCCTCGTTGATGTGGGGCGTGACTTTCAGGGTGATACCCACGTTCTGGCGTTCGATGGTCTGAAACGGGTTCTGGGCACCGTCGCCGGTACCGGTGCTGGTGAAGGAGCCGGTCACAAAGGGGACGTTCTGGCCCACGGTGATGTAGGCCTCCTGATTATCCAGGGTCAGCAGGCTGGGCGTGGACAGGATATTGGCGTTGGACTGCCGGTTGAGGGCATTGAGGATAACCGTCATCGACAGGTCATCATCGACCACGCCCCAGCCCAGGGACAGGCCCGGGGACCCGGCGATGGCTCCCGCCAGTGCGCCGACGTTGAAATCGCCCGTAGTGGTACCCCCATCCGTGTCCCCGTCGCTGCCATCGGGAAGGATAGCGGCGGCAATACGGCCAGCCCGGGGGTCATCGGGGTTTATGTTGCCGCCATAGAAGCCGTCGTCGTTGGCAAACAGCCACTGCAGGCCCAGATCCTGGCCGTCGCGGACTTCCAGTTCGACGATGATGGCCTCCACCAGCACCTGGGCCCGGCGGATATCCAGGCGCGCGATGACAGCTTCCAGCGATGCCATTTCGTCGGCGGGGGCCGTGATGATCAGGGCGTTGGTGTTCTTGTCCGCCTCAATGGTGGCACTGTTGCTGTTACTGCGCTGCTGGCGGCCACCCTCGCCTCCCTCGACGCGGGTAATATTCTGCATGACCCGGGTCAGGACGTCGGCGAGGTCTTCCGCCTTGGCATACTCCAGGTACACCACCTTGACGTTGCCACTCTGCTCCAGCGGTGTATCCAGGTAGCGGATCAGGCGCGTCATGCGTGCCCGCTCCAACTCATCGGCACTGACCAGTACGCTGTTGGTGCGGGTGTCCGCTACCAGCAGCACTTCCACCTCGCTGCCCTGCTGGGCCTCGGACTTGTTGAGTTGCTCCAGCATCCGCACCACGTCCTCGGCGACGCCGTACTTGAGTTTGATGACCTCGGCTTCCTGCACCGCCGTGCGGTCCATGCGCTCGATGATCGCGGCGATTCGATCGATATTCGAGGCGACATCGGAAATGATGATCGCGTTGCTGGGCGCATAGGCCGCCATGTGCGCCTGTTGTGGCACCAGCGGCCGCAGTACCGGAATCAGCTTTGCCGCGGAGATATTCTGCAGCCGCATGACCTGGGTAACGTATTCGTCATTGCCCCGCTGGCCCTCGTCGTCGCGCACCGTCACCGGTGCCGAGCGCGCGTCCTTGCTCTGGATCACCCGCACCACACCGCCGGAGCGTACCGCTGTGTAACCGTGCACTTCCAGAATGGAGAGGAACAGGTCGTAGAGCTCGCTGCGGGATACTGGTTTGCTGGAGACGACCTTGACCTTGCCCTTGACCGCAGGGTCGACCACGATGGTGGTCTCCGTGGCCTCGGCCACGAACTTGATCAACTCCTGAATATCGGTTTCTTTCAGATTCACAGTGAAATCCTGGGCCTTCGCGGCGCCGGAGCCCAGCGCGACGAGCAGAATAAGCAGTGGGGCCCGCAGTGCCCGCGACATGATTCTCACTGTTATGACTATCCTCGATTTGCGTGTCGTGACTCTACCACTGTTCGCCAGCGGCAGCACCCAGACTGACGTTGACAGCGACGGCCTCGCCGCCGCGCAGCAGCTCGAACGAGGCTTCACTGGCGGAGCGCATGGTCTGGTAGAGTCGCATGGTATTGGCCGGGTCGGACAGGGGCATGCCGTTCACGGCCACCACCAGGTCACCGCTGCGGAAGCCGAGCTTTTCAAACTGCTCCCGGTCGCGCCCTGGAGTCAGGCGATAACCCTGCAATTCGCCCCCATCCCGCACTGCCGCGATCCGCACCAGCTCCGCAAGGGATTGCGGATCCCGATACAACTGGTCGCGGTAACCGCTCGCCAGGGCCGTGGCGTCGGCATCAGCGCGTTTGTCCACTACCTGGACCACGGCGGCAGCCGGCTGCGCGACCCTGGCGCGTGCGGACGCTGTCGGGCGCACTCCCGTCAGCTGCGCGTCCAGGGCGCTGGGTTGATACAGCAGCAGCAGCTCGTAAGTGCCGCCGTTGTCGAGCACCACCTGGGAGGGCATGACCTTGGCGAGGGTGACACGGCCGGCAGCCGGCAGCGTGTCATCCACCGCATACACCGCCTGCTGACCCCGGTGTTCGATAATCGCACTGCCCGCACCATCTGCGTTGAAAGCAATAATGCCGCGCAATACCAGATCCAGCCGTGTTTCCCGGGCGCCCTTCTCTATCCCCTCGCGTTCAGCGCTGGCGGCAGCCAGCTCGGCCTCAGGCTCGGCGGTCACGGCAGCACCCGGCTCGCCAAACAGGGGCCAGCTACGCAGGGCATCAATGTCTACCTGGGCAGCGCCGGCACCGCCATTGCCTGCACTGAGCACCGGCGGATTGATGATTTGTCCGCTCACCGGCCGCGAACCTGCCTGCGGAAACAGCGCCCAGATCAGCTGGGCCAGCGCCACCAGGACCCAAACGGAAAACAGCGCCACCAGCAGCCAGCGCAAGCGCCGGCTGTTGGCGGGTTCCGACAGGGACGCCAGCCCGCGTTGCAGCCATCCGGGAACCCGGGTCGCGATAGTGCGATAACTGAGCCGATCAGCGGCCAAGGCGCTCTCCTGGGTCATGAGCGCCTGCGGGAAGCGAGGCGCGTAACTACTCCGACCCGATTATAGGGTGCACCATTGAAAGATAAAACCGTGACAATTTCGTGGCGTTCTTGTGACAGTCCCGTGACAGCGCCAAAACACAGGCGAAAAAAAACCGGCTCGGAAGCCGGTCTAGAGATGGAGTCTCTACAAGGGGGATTGAGGACCTGAACGGTAACAATCGGCGACGGTGCTGTATCGCGAGTGCCAGTCTCCATTACCTGCACTACACCGTCTCTGCTCACTATGACCCGGCGCTGGGGGCCCAGTTCCACTACCGGTGAAAAAAATTTCACTGCTTTTGGCCCATGGACAGGCACGCACCACTTGTCTAACCTTGCCGGCAGACTATTCCACCCCGCAGGAGGTGCTCATGAGTCACATTTTCGAGGACAATTCCGCCACCATTGGCGGTACCCCGCTGGTCCGTATCAACCGCATCAGCACGGGCAATGTCTACGCCAAGCTGGAGAACCGCAACCCCGCCATGTCCGTGAAGTGCCGCATCGGTACCAGCATGGTGCTGGCGGCAGAGCAGGACGGCAGCCTGCGTCCGGGAATGACCATCGTCGAACCCACCAGTGGCAATACCGGCATCGCCCTGGCCTTTGTCGCCGCCGCCCGCGGCTATGGCTGCATGCTGACCATGCCCAACACCATGAGCCTGGAGCGACGCAAGCTGATGAAGGCGCTGGGGGCGGAGATCATTCTGACCGACGGCGCCAAGGGCATGCCCGCTGCGATCGCCAGGGCCGAGGAAATCATCGCCTCGGATCCGGCGCAGTACTGGGGTGCCAGGCAGTTCGAAAACCCGGCCAACCCGGCGATCCACGAATCCACTACCGGCCCGGAGATCTGGCAGGACACCGACGGCCAGGTCGACATTCTGGTAGCCGGAGTCGGGACCGGGGGCACTCTCACCGGCGTCTCCCGCTATATCAAGCAGACCGAGGGCAAGGCCATGCTCACCGTTGCCGTGGAACCCGCCAGCAGCACGGTGATCACGGCGGCCAAGGCCGGCGAGGAACCCACCCACGCGCCCCACAAGATCCAGGGTATCGGCGCCGGCTTTCTGCCCCGCAACCTGGACCTGGCGATGGTCGACCGGGTGGAACAGGTCAGCAACGAGGACGCCATGGCCTGGGCCCACAAACTGATGCAGCGGGAAGGTATCCTGGCCGGGGTATCCTGTGGCGCCGCCATGGCGGTCGCCGACCGGATCTCCAGGGAACCGGAGCACAGCGGCAAGATGGTGGTGGTGGTGTTACCCGATTCCGGTGAACGCTACCTCAGTGCGCCCCTGTTCGAGGGCACATTCAGCGACAACGAATTGGTCCAGTAAGCCGGGAGCCCCGGGCGGACCTCACCTTGGGTGGCCCGCTTGGGCCGCCCCCCTTGGCGGGCCCCTTCAGCGGCCCTCCTGCAGCAGCGCCAGGCGGCGCCTGACGTCCATCCACTCGCTATCAATAACACTGAAATACACCGAATCCCGGGAGAAATCTCCCTGGACCACCATATGCTTGCGCAACACACCCTCGCGCATGGCACCGATGCGCTCCAGCGCGCGCTGCGAACGCAGATTGCGGGCGTCGACCTTGAACTCCACCCGCAGGCAGTGCAGGCGCTCGAACGCGTTGCCCAGCAACAGGGACTTGGCTTCGGTATTGACGCCGGTGCGCTGCCACTCCTGACCCAGCCAGGTCCAGCCGATCTCCAGGCTGCGGTGCTCGGGCCGGATGTTCAGGTACCGGGTACTGCCCACGATCTTGTTCTTGGCATTTTCCACAATCGCCCAGGGCTGCTGGTCCGCAGCGGCTAGCGCCTCATCAATCCACTGCCGGGTATCCGCCAGGTCGATGAAGCAGCTGCGCGGCATGAACTGCCAGTCCGGGGCATGGCGACCACGGTTGAACAGCCCCTGGGCATGATCCTGGGACAGGGGCTCCAGGCGGATATACTGCCCGCGCAGGACCCGGGCGCCGGCCTGCGGCGCAGCTGGCAGGGTCACGGCAGCACCACGCTGGATCCGGTGGTGGCACGCCCCTCCAGTGCAATGTGCGCTGCCGCGATATCGGCCAGGGCAAAGCGCTGATTGATCTCGACCCGCAGGCTGCCCGCCAGGATACGCGCAAATACCGCCGCAGACGAGGCGCGCAGCTCCTCCGTGGTGGCGGTATAGGTCAGCAGGGTCGGCCGGGTGACATAGAGAGAACCTCCCGCGGCCAGCTCCTGCAGGTCCAGCGGCTCGGGCTTGCCAGAGCTGTTGCCGAAGCTGACCAGCATGCCCCGGGCTTGCAGGCTGGCGAGGGAGGCCCGGAACGTGTCGCGGCCTATCCCGTCGTACACTACCGGCACCCCGGCGCCGGCGGTCAGCTCCCGGACCCGGGCGGCGACATCTTCCTCCCGGTAGTTGATGACATGATGATAGCCGTGGGCGCGGGCCAGCTCCGCTTTCTCCTCCGAGCCCACCGTGCCAATGACGGTAGCGCCGAGGCTGCTGGCCCACTGCCCGAACAGCAGGCCCACGCCCCCCGCCGCCGCATGGAACAGGCAGGTCTGGCCGGCCTGCAGGGGGAAAGTGCGCTGCAGCAGGTACTCGGTGGTCTGGCCCTTGAGCAGTGCCGCGGCCGCGGTTTCGAAACTGATATCCGCGGGCAGGCTCACCAGTCGCGCCGCAGGCAGGTTGAGTGCCTCCGCATAGGCGCCGAAACCGGCGGAGCAATAGGCGACGCGATCCCCGACCGCAAACTCGCTCCCCTCTGCCACCGCCGCGACCACACCGGCGCCCTCCATGCCCAGGCCGCTGGGCAGGGCAATGGGGTACAGGCCGCTGCGATGATAGGTGTCGATGAAGTTGAGCCCGATGGCCCGATTGACCACGGTCACTATGCCCGGTCCGGGGGGGCCGGGGTCGACATCCACCAGCTGCATGACTTCGGGGCCACCCGTTGCCGTTATCCGTACCGTCTTGACCATGCCCCGCCTTCCCCGCGCAATCGCCCCTGTCAGATGAACCGCTAGTGTGCCACAGACCGCGCGGCGGAAGCAGCAGCGCTGCGCATCAACCACGCCACGGCGGGCGCGGGAGCGGGCGCGGCGACCGTGTTACACTGCACACTCCCGCCAGCTCCCGGCGGATCTGTCTCCTGTCACCCTGGAACCACGCGCCGTGCTAGAAGAACTGGAACTCGACCGCAGCCTGCAACTCGCCCTGGCTGAACTGACCTACACAGAGGCCACCGCCGTGCAACAGCAGGTTGTTCCGCTGGCGCTGGCTGGCAGGGACCTGCGGGTCAGCGCGCCCACCGGCAGCGGCAAAACCCTGGCCTACCTGCTGCCGGTGTTGCAGCAACTGCTTGCCGGGCCACTTCCCCCCAGGGCCGGAACCCTGGCCCTGGTGCTGGTACCTACCCGGGAGCTGGCGCGCCAGGTATTGAAGGAGTGCCGCCAGCTGCTGGGTAAAAGCACCCTGCGTGCCGACGCACTCACTGGCGGCGCCGATTTCAAGTACCAGAAATCGCTGCTGCGCAAGAATCCGGAAGTGATCATTGCCACCCCCGGACGCCTGCTCGAGCACTGTGAACGCAAAAGCGCCGATCTCGGCGGGCTGCGGGTACTGGTACTGGACGAAGCAGACCGCATGCTGGAAATGGGCTTCCGCGAGGACGTGCTGAAAATTGCCGGCTACTGCCCCGCCGACCGCCAGACCCTGATGCTCTCCGCCACCCTGCACGCACGCGGCCTGGGCGAGATCAGCGCCAGCCTGCAGCACGAACCGGAAGCAGTGAATTGCGGCGAGATCCGGGCCGCACACAAGGACATCTTTCACCAGCGCATCCTCGCCGACAGCCAGGAGCACAAGGATAAACTGCTGCTGGCCCTGCTGGCGGACAGTCGGGGCCGCAAGCAGCTGGTCTTCGCCAACAAGCGCACCACCGCCGCACGCCTGTCAGGGCTGCTGCAGCACCACGGCCTGCGTGCCGCTTGCCTGCACGGGGAGATGAGCACCGAGGAACGCAAGGTGGTGGTCAGCCGCTTCACCCAGGGCGTCATTGATATCGTCACCGCCAGTGACCTGGCGGCGCGCGGCCTCGACATCGAAGGCATCGACACGGTCATCAACTACGATCTGCCGTTCAGCGGCGACGACTACCTGCACCGCACCGGTCGTACCGGCCGCGCCGGCAGCCAGGGCCTGGCGATTTCCCTGGTAACAGCCGCGGACTGGAACCTGATGATCAGTATCCAGCGCTACCTGAACCTGGAAATGGAAGCGCGCGCCCTGCCCGGGCTGAAGGCGCGGTACGCCGGCCCCAAGAAAATGAAATCCTCGGGCAAGGCCGCCGGCCACAAGAAGAAAACCGGCAAGGTGCCCGAGGCGAAAAAGAAAGACCGGTTGCGGGATCGCAAGGCCAAGGGCAAGCCCCGCGGCAAGGCCAGCCCCAGGCCCGCCAACGACGGCTTCGCGCCGTTGACGAAGCGGCGCAGCGAACCGCAGGACTGAGTTTCCGCGCCGCGCTCAGCCGGCGCCCGAAGGCTCCCGATAGCGCTCGAACCAGCCCAGGATCGCCGCCACCTTGGCTACCAGCTGGCTGGGGCGCTGGGCAATCAGGTGCGCAGCGCCCGGGACCCGGACCATGGCGGTATCCACACCGCGCAGCTGCAACGCCTGGTAATACTGTTCGGTCTCCGCCATCGGCGTGCGCAGGTCATTCTCCCCGGTCAGGAGCATGGTGGGCGTGGTCACATTGCCCACCAGGGACAGGGGTGAACGGCGCCAGTAGGCCTCGGGGTTCTCCCAGGGCATTTCTCCAAACCAGTAGCGGGCAAAATAACTCGGCATGTCCGCCGTGAGCACGAAGCTGGTCCAGTTGATGACGGGCTTGGCGACCACCGCCGCCCGGAAGCGGTCGTTCTTGCCGACGATCCAGGCGGTCAGGGTGCCACCGCCACTGCCGCCGGTGACAAACAGCTGCTCCGGGTCCACGTAGCCCTGCGCCAGCAACGCCTCCACCCCGGACATGAGGTCGTCGTAATCCTCGCCGGGGTAGTTGTGGTGGATCAGGTTGGCGAACTCCTCCCCATAGCTGGTGCTGCCGCGCGGGTTGATGTACAGCACCACGTAACCCGCGGCTGCAAACAGCTGCAGTTCCGCCGCAAAACGCGGCCCGTAGTTGGCAAACGGACCACCGTGGATCTCCAGGATCAGCGGATACTTGCGGGCCGGGTCGAAGTCCGGTGGCAGCACCACCCAGGCCTGGATGTCGCGACCGTCGTGAGACGAGTCGAAGGTCATTTCCCGCACCTCGCCCAGATCCCGGTGCGCCAGCAGGTTTTCATTGAGCGCCGTCAGCTGCTGCCGCCGGTCGCTGCCGAAACGCCCCGCCACCAGTTCCGCTGGCGAGCCCGCACTGCCTGCGGTGTAGACAAAGTGCTGGCCGCCGGCGGCGTAATCCGCGCCAGCGTACGGGCGGCCCAGCTGCTTGCCGCCGAGACCCCGCGCCAGTACCTGCATCCGCCCGGCCAGATCGGTCGCCGCGAGCAGGGTGTCGCCACGATCGTCGTAGTAGAACAGCAGGCGCTTGCCATCGGCAGACCAGCTCGGGTGCTGGATGTTGCGGTCCAGCTCCGGGAGCAGCTCACGGCGGTCGCCGCCGTCGACAGCCATCACATACAGGCGCTGCCGGTGGTAACCGAGCCCGCGGTCATCCCAGCCAACCCAGGCCAGCCGCTTGCCGTCCGGAGACACTGTCACCTGGGTATCGGGACCGCGGCGATCCGTAAGCGCGGTAATGGCCCCGGTACCGAGCTCAACCCGGTACAGATCCGTGTTCTGGGTGTCCTGCTCCCAGTCGGGGTTGCGGTTGGCAGAAATATACAGGGATGCGCTGTCCGCGCTCCAGGCAATATTGCCGCTGTGATGGAAGTCGCCCGAGGTCAACTGCCGCGGGCTGCCGCCGGCGGCGGGAAGGACAAATACATGCTGGTAGCCGTGCGGCTTGCTGCCGGACCCGTCGGCACGATAGATCATCCGCTCCACCACCTCCGGGGCCTCAGCCCACTGGGCGCCCTCCGGTGTCCTGGGCAAACTGCCGATAGTCGGTGCCTCCGCGGGCACCAGCATTCTGAAGGCCAGCCATTTTCCATCCGGTGACCAGGCCAGGTTGGCGGGGCCGTGCGGCACCCGGGTCAGCTGCGCGGTCTGGGCGGAATCCAGCCAGCTGACATACAACTGGGGGCCGCTGTCGTCACGGCGCACGTAGGCCACGCGCGTGCCATCCGGTGCCAACACCGGCGAACTGATACTGTCGGGCCCGGTGGTCACCGGGCGGTGGTCACTGCCGTCGACATTGATCCGCCACAGATTGCTGCGTGGCTGGTCGCTCATGATGTCCATGCTGTGGCGCAGGTACAGTACCCGCTCGCCCTTGCCATCCACCAGCGGCGAACTCGCCCAGGCCAGCTGGAATACGTCTTCAGCTGCAAATGGCACTCGTGCCTGTGCAGATATCGCCACCATCGCCAGCAACGCGACCCCGAGGCCAACCAGCCTTCTCTGTCCAGCAATCATTCCGTCTTCCTGCCTCAATCCGGTAAACTGTACGGCCTCTGCCGCAAGACAACAGGTCATTATGAAGAACCCGCTGCTTGAAAAGAATACCCTGCCCCCGTTTTCAGCCATTCGCCCCGAGCATGTAGTGCCCGCGGTCAGCTCACTCATAGAGCGCAACAAGCGCCGGATCGAGGAACTGCTTGCTGCCCCGGGGCCCCACAGCTGGGACTCCCTGCTCCAGCCCATCGAGGACATGGAGGACGAGCTGGCGCAGTGCTGGTCGCCGGTGGGCCATCTCAACGGGGTGCTCAACAGTGAGGCCCTGCGTGAGGCCTACAATGCCTGCCTGCCGCTGCTGTCCGAGTACACTACCTGGATGGGCCAGCACACGGCACTGTATGAGGCCTATCGCGATCTGGCGCAACGCAGCGACTTCGACGATCTTCCGCAGGACAGGCGCCAGGCGGTCAACAATGCCCTGCGCGACTTCAGGCTGGCTGGCGTGGCCCTGCCGACCGCACAAAAGCAGCGCTATGCGGAATTGCAGCAGCGCCTGTCGGAGCTTGGCAGCCGCTTTAGCGACAACCTCCTCGACGCCACCAACGCCTGGACCAAACAGGTCACGGCAGAACAACTCGCTGGCCTCCCGGCCACGGCGCTGGCCAGTGCGCGCCAGGCCGCAGAACAGAAAGGGCTGGAGGGCTGCCTGCTGACGCTGGAGTACCCCTCTGTCTACCCTGTGCTGACCTACTGCGATGACCGTACCCTGCGGCAGGAAGTCTATACGGCCAACGTCACCCGCGCCTCGGAGCTCGGCCCCGATGCCGGCCGCTTCGACAATACCGACCTGATCACCGAAATCCTGGGTCTGCGCCAGGAACTGGCCGGCCTGCTGGGCTTTGCCAACTATGCGGAGCTGTCCCTTGCCACCAAGATGGCGGAATCGCCCGCCCACGTCATTGAGTTCCTGACCCAGCTGGCCGCACGCTCGCGACCGCAGGCGCAGCAGGAATGGCGCGAATTGTGCGAGTTCGCCGCCGCGGAACACGGCCTGGACGACCTCAAGCCCTGGGATGTGGCCTACTACAGTGAGCAGCTGCGCCAGCGCACCTACCAGGTCTCGCAGGAAGAAATCCGCCCCTACCTGCCGGTGGACCGGGTACTGTCCGGCCTGTTCGAGGTGGTGCAGCGCCTGTACGGACTTCAGGTCGAGGAGCTCAACGACTTCGACAGCTACCACCCCGACGCGCGCCTGTTCGAGATCCGCCAGGACGGCGAGACCCTGGCCCGCTTCTACCTGGACCTGTACGCCCGCGGCCACAAGCAGGGCGGCGCCTGGATGGACAGCTGCCGGGTGCGCCGTCTCAGTGGCGGCGAACTGCAGATACCAGTGGCCTACCTGGTGTGCAACTTCACTGCCCCAGTGGGGGACCAGCCCTCCCTGCTGACCGAGAACGAAATGACCACCCTGTTCCACGAGTTCGGGCACGGCCTGCACCACATGCTGACACAGCAACAGGTGGCCGCGATTTCCGGCATCAATGGCGTGGCCTGGGATGCGGTGGAACTACCCAGCCAGTTCCTGGAAAACTGGTGCCACCAGCCGGAGGCACTGAGCTTCATTTCCGGACATGTCACTACCGGGGAACCACTGCCGGCAGCCCTGCTGGAGAAAATGCTGGCGGCGAAGAACTTCCAGTCCGGCATGCAGATGGTGCGGCAGCTCGAATTCGCCCTGTTCGATTTCCGCCTGCACCAGCTGTGGGGCGAGCCGGAGGTCACCGTGCAGGGGCTGCTGGATGAGGTGCGCGGGGAAGTGGCAGTGATCCCCGCCATCCCGGAGAATCGCTTCCAGAACAGCTTCGGCCATATTTTCGGTGGCGGCTATGCGGCGGGCTACTACAGCTACAAGTGGGCGGAAGTCCTGTCGGCGGATGCGTTTGCGCGCTTTGAGGAGGAAGGCATCTTCAACCCGCATACCGGGCTCGAGTTCCGCCGCCATATTCTCGAGGCGGGTGGCTCACGAGATGCCATGAGCCTGTTTGTGTCCTTCCGTGGCCGCGAACCCGATATCGAGCCGCTGCTGCGGCACAGCGGCATCGCCGCCTGAGAGCCGGGTCAGGGCTTGCGCCAACTGGCGCAGCCCTTCTGGCCCGGGCCGGAGGCCACGCACAGCTCGATTTCACGCAGATCGTCGTTCGCGGACAGCAGCAACAGCTGCTGCAGCAGGTAGCTGGAGAATTCTTCCACCGTGGCGTTGCGCAGCGGCAATACCCGCGTATCCGCTTGCAGAAACAGCATTTCCTCATCAGCGAAGTACACCCGGTAGTAAGCGCCGTCTTCTTCAATACTCTGGAATGGTGACTCCGCCGCCAGCAACAGGTATTCATCGAGGGCATCGCAGAGCGACTTGAGGCGGCGCTTGTAGACGTTGTAATCCGCCGCGAAGCCATTGTCACCCATGGGTGCGACGATTTTGGCCGACACCGAGTAATTGTGGCCGTGCAGCCGTTCCCGCTCGGTGGCGGAAAAAATGGTGAAATGGGCTGCGGAAAACTTGTGGCTTTCCTTGTCGATGTACAGCGTGGTCAGACGCTCCATGGGATTGTTCCAGCCAGTTGCGGAAAAATGATTGTCCCGAGTGTACGCGCAATAGGCAAGAGCGGACCGCTGCGGCACAATACCTGCCGGCCGGGCCCGGTTGGCTGGCGCAATCTGAAACCGCAGTGGCTGCGTAAATTCCGGAAGCCGACCTGACCAGGCGCCCGGCTCATGCCGCTGCAACACCACAATGGGGGTTCCATGCACACCGCAATTATTACCGGCGCCAGCGTCGGCATCGGCCGCGCCACCGCGCAACGCTTTCTGGGCATGGGCTATCGCGTCTACAACCTGTCGCGCCGCCCCTGTCCGGACCAGGGCGTACACAACATCGCCTGCGACCTGGCAGCACCGGCATCCATTGCCGCGGCCTGCCGCGAACTGGCGCCGGCAATCGCCGACAGCGACAGCGTCTGCCTGCTGCACAACGCCAGCCAGATGCGCAAGGACACGACTACTGATTGCGACAGCGACAGCCTGCGGCAGGTGCTCGAGACCAACGTGGTCGCGGTCAACAGCCTCAACCAGGCGCTGCTGCCTGCCCTGCCCCGGGGATCCAGCCTGCTCTACATCGGCTCCACCCTGTCGGAGAAGGCGGTGGCGGGCTCCTTCAGCTACGTGATCAGCAAGCACGCCCAACTCGGCATGATGCGGGCCAGTTGCCAGGACCTGATGGGCAGCGGCATTCACACCGCCCTGATCTGCCCGGGATTCACCGATACGGAAATGCTGCGCACGCACATCGGCAACAACCCCGATGTGGTGGCGGCGATCGGCGGCATGAATGCCTTCGGACGCCTGATAGAGCCCGGCGAAATTGCCGAACTGGTCGTCTGGGCACACGCCAATCCCGTCATCAACGGCGCGGTGCTGCACGCCAACCTGGGCCAGAAGGAAGCCTGAGATGGCCTCCCTGCCGGTGGTATGGGAACGCCGGGAACGGGTCTTCCTGGTGCTCGCGGGTACCTTCCTCTGCGCCATGACCCTGCTCAATGTCATCGGCATCACCCGCTTCGTCCAGCTTGGCCCGATGGCGCTGGCGGTCGGCGTCCTGCCCTATCCGCTGACCTTTCTCTGCACCGACCTGGTCTGTGAGCTGTACGGCCGGGCCCGGGCCAATTTTCTGGTCAGCGTCGGCCTGGGACTGAATTTCTTTATCCTGTTCGTGCTGTATCTCGGCAACGCCATCCCCTCGGTAGGACCCGAGGCCATGCCGCCGTGGCAGATCCTGCAGCTGGCGGAGCCGGTCATGCTGCCCAGTGGCGAGATCGTGCGCGACAGCATCGGACTCTATCAGCTGATCTACGCCACCACCTCGGGAGCCGTGTTTGCCTCCATGCTGGCCTACATCGCGGCCCAGTACTGTGACGTTCAGCTGTTCCACTTCTGGAAGCGGGTGACCAAAGGCAAGTACCTCTGGGTACGCAACAACTTCAGCACCTTGATGAGCCAGATGGTCGACTCGATAATGGTCATCAGCGTCACCTTCGGTGCGGCATTCCTGCGCGGCGACATCGCCTTCCAGGCATTGCTGGTGCTTGTTGGCAGCAATTATCTGTTCAAGGCAGCCGTGGCCCTGCTGGATACCGGCCCCTTCTACCTGTGCGTGCACTACCTGCGCCGCTATCTGCAATTGGGGCCAGAGGAATACGCCGTACCCGGAGGCAGTACCGATTCGGCCGCGGCCTGAGACCCGGCACACCGGCACTGGATGACACGGGGAGATAGCGGTATCCTTCAGCGCTGAGATGCCGCCCGCAACAGCCCCGGCCAGCGGGGATTGCATGGCGCTGCCTACCGGGATACCCGCCTTGAACGACAATAATGATCTGCTCCTCGAGATCCTTACAGCCCTGCCCGACCCGGCATTTGTTCTGACCGAGTCTGGCCGCTATGCCATGACCCTCGGAGGGACCGATACCCGCTATTACCACAGCGGCACCCAGTTGCTGAACTTGACGTTGCACGATGTCATGCCCGCCACCAAGGCCGACTGGTTCCTCAGTGAAATACGCCAGGCGCTGCAGGATCAACGCCTGCATATTCTCCAGTACAGTCTCAGCGACAGTGAGGTAAAGGGGCTGGATGGCGAACCGGGACCGCGGGAAGAGCTCTGGTTTGAAGCCAGCATTCAGCCCATTTCATCGCTGATCGACGGCGAACGGGCGGTAATCTGGGTAGCCCGCAACATTACCGAGAGCCACCAGCTGCGCCTGAAATTGCAGCAACAGGCGGAGCTCGATGAACTGACCGGTACCTATAACCGGCGCAAACTCATGGATATTCTCCGTGGCCAGCTGTCCGGGTTTCAACGCTACAGGCACCCATTCGCGCTGATCATCCTGGATGTCGATTACTTCAAGACCATCAACGACCGCTTTGGCCACCTCATCGGTGATGAGGTACTGCGCCGCATAGCCGGACACTGTGGTTCCGGGCTGCGGGAACATGACATGCTCTGTCGCTACGGTGGCGAAGAATTCGCCGTGGTCCTGCCCCACACCAGCGGACCCGAGGCCGTGCGTCTGGCGGAACGGCTGCGGGACAGCATCGCCAAGCTGGACTTTGCGGACTGCGCCAGAGCGCCCTGCACCCTGTCCATCAGCGCGGGCATCAGTGCCTGCCGGGACGATGACCGGGAGGTAGAGACCCTGCTGCAGCGCGCCGACGAAGCGCTTTACCAGGCCAAGGGCCTGGGACGCAACAGGGTGATTGCCAACCTGTAGCGCCGCGAACAATCAGCCCGTGGCACGCAGGGCCAGGGACGAGACACTCGCCCCCGGTTGGGGCCGAAGATACTCCCGGGCGAGGTCCTCGGCGATCTCATGGGTGGGCCGCCGGGTTGTGTCCGCCCGCAGCAGGACTTCAGACAAGGTCTGCTCTATGCGCTCGACGTGGCTGCGCCTGATCTCATCCTCTGAACCGATCCGCTGGTGGTGCACATCGATGATGCCGCCGGCATTGATGAGAAAATCCGGACAGTAGAGTATGCCGTGATCCTGCAGACGGGCACTGTCCTCGGTGGTCGCCAGCTGGTTGTTGGCGGCACCGGCGACAATACCGGCTCGCAATGCGGCGATGCTGCGATCGTTCAGCACTGCCCCCATTGCGCAGGGCGCCAGGATATCCACTTCCAGCCCCATGATCTCGTCGGCAGCGACTGCGAGCACGCCCAGTTCGTCAACCGCTCGGCGCAGGTTGGCCGCATTGAGGTCCGCGCCGTACACTGTCGCACCGTCGTCGCGCAAGTGTCGGGCAAGGTAATAACCGACGTGCCCAAGACCCTGTATCGCCACCTTCAGGCCAGCGCAACTGGCCACACCCAGCCGGTGGCGTACCGCCGTGCGAATACCGAGAAAAACCCCGTACGCAGTGCTGGGAGAAGGATCACCGCCAAACTCATTGTCGTTCATGCCGCTGACGTGGGGCGTACGCTCCGCCATCAGCCGGATATCGGCCACCCCGGTGCCGGAGTCTTCCGCTGCCACGTAGCGCCCGCCCTGGGAGTGGACGAATTCGCCCATGGCGCGTATCAGTGCCGCTGTCTTGTCGCGACGCGAATCGCCGATGATCACTGACTTGCCGCCGCCCATTGGCAACCCCGCCAGGGCGGACTTGTAGGTCATGCCCCGCGACAGACGCAGTACATCGTGCAGCGCCTCTTCGTCACTGGCATAGGGGTACATGCGACAACCGCCAACAGCAGGCCCCAGCGTTGTATCGTGCACCGCGATAATCGCCCGCAGGCCGGTCCCCTTGTCGGCGCCAAAAGCAACCAGTTCGTGCTGATCGAATGCGGGGGCAGAAAAAACGCTCATGGACATATCCTCGGGATCCTTGTTATCAGGGGTTATTCAGGCGGCGTTGACCACGGTGACCGGGGTCGCGGCCTCGTCGTGAAACTCGCGCAGCAGCTCGTCCCGGCGCAGCGTCAGCAACTCGCGGTTGCGGTCCTTGACGTGGCCAAACCCGCGCAGCCTGGCCGGCAGGCGTACCAGTTCCAGCGCGGCCGCGTAGTTCCTGTCAGTCAGGGCCGGCAGCAGTTGCTCCAGCAATGCCAGGTATTGCTCCAGGTCAGCGCGCTCCCGGCGCCGCTCCGCGGTGCGCCCGAACACATCCAGGGCGCTGCCGCGGAGGAAGCGCAGCCGTGCCAGCACGCCGAAGGCCCGCAGCATCCAGGGGCCGAACTCCTGCTTCAGCAGGTGGCCGGTATGCGGGTCCCGCTTGCTGAACAGGGGCGGGGCCATGTGGAAGCGCAATTCGTAGTCGCCTTCGAACTGCCGTTCCAGCTTGCGCAGGAATTCGCCGTCGCTGTAGAGACGGGCAACCTCGTACTCATCCTTGATCGCCATCAGCTTGAACAGGTTGCGCGCGACCGCGACACTGATGCTGTCCGCCTCTCCCGCGCGCGGATCGGCGGCGCGCACGCGCTCGACCTGCTGCCGGTACTGGCCGGCATAGGCCGCGTTCTGGTACTCCGTCAGCCGGGCACTGCGGTCGCTGACAATATCCTCGAAGCTCTGCAGGCGCACCGGTGCTTGCGGCGCCACCGCATCGACCAGCGCCAGCACCCGCTGCGGCTGGTGGGCACACCGGCGCCCCCAGAGGAACGCCTCCTTGTTGAACCTGACCGCAACGCCATTCAGTTCAATGGCCTCAGCCAGCGCCGCCGCCGACACCGGCACCAGGCCCTGTTGCCAGGCATAGCCCAGCAGGAACAGGTTGGAGCCAATGGAATCGCCCAGCAACTGGGTGGCGATGCGGGTGGAATCGATAAAGAAGGTTGCGGCTGCACCCGCCTCGTCACTGACCTTGGACTTCATGGCAGCGGTGGGGAAGCGTGCATCGGGATCCAGGATAAACGCCGAGGTCGGCACTTCCGCGTCGTTGACCACGGCGTGGGTGCGACCCCGGGCGACCTTGCCGAGCGCCTCGTAGGTGGAAGTCACCACCAGGTCACAGCCCAGCAGCAGGTCGGCCTCGCCGGCGGGTATGCGCACGGCCTTGATATCATCCTGGCTGGCGCTGACCCGCACATGGCTCACCACCGCGCCAAATTTCTGTGCCAGGCCAGTCTGGTTCATGGTCGCACAGCCCTTGCCTTCAATGTGCGCGGCCATGGCCACCAGCGCGGTAATCGTCAGCACACCGGTGCCACCGACGCCGGTCACTACCGTATTCCAGGGCTTGTCCAGACTCGGCAGCACCGGCTCCGGCAACGGATCGAACAGGGTATCGACATCGCCGCCAGCGCCATCGGGCTTGCGCAGTGTGCCGCCGATCACGGACACGAAACTGGGGCAGAAACCGTTGGCGCAGCTGTAGTCCTTGTTGCAGGAGCTCTGGTCGATCTGGCGCTTGCGCCCCAGCTCGGTCTCTTTCGGGATGACCGAGAGGCAGTTGGACTTGACGCTGCAATCCCCGCAACCTTCGCAGACGGCGTCATTGATAAACAGGCGCTTGGCGGGGTCCTCCAGGGTACCCTTCTTGCGCCGGCGACGCTTCTCCGCGGCGCAGGTCTGGACGAAAACGATGACCGAGGTACCCTCGTATTCACGCAGCTCGCGCTGCAGGGCATCCATCTCGTCGCGATGGTGCAGACTGTAGCCGGTGACACCGTGGAACTGGCCGCGCCAGGCCTCCGGATGATCGCTCACCAGGGCGATCCGGTGCACGCGTTCCGCGGCCACCTGCCTGATCAGGTCCGCGACGGTGAGGGTGCCATCGAGCGGCTGCCCCCCGGTCATCGCGACCGCATCGTTGTAGAGGATCTTGTAGGTGATGTTCACGCCGGAGGCGACCGCGGCGCGAATCGCCAGCAACCCGGAGTGGAAATAGGTGCCATCACCCAGATTCTGGAATATATGTTCGGTGGTGGTAAACGGCGCCTGACCAATCCAGGTCGCACCCTCCCCGCCCATCTGGGTAAAGGTATGGGTCTCGCGATCCGGCATCCAGGTGGCCATGTAATGGCAGCCGATGCCGCCGAAGGCGTGACTCCCTTCGGGCACCCTGGTGGAGGTGTTGTGCGGGCAGCCGGAGCAGAAATGGGGCACCCGCTCAATGGTCTCGCGCGGCTGTGCCAGGGAAAGTTCCTTTTCCTCGATCCAGCGAATGCGTCGCTCCATGGTCTCGGACTGGTAAAAGCGCCGGATCCGGCTGGCGATTGCCAGCGCCACCATGGCCGGGGTCAGCTCGGACAGGTTGGGCAGCAGGTCGCGGCCCTGCTCATCGAATTCGCCAAACACGCGCGGGCGCGCCGCCACCGGGTAGTTGTACAGCTGGCCGGTAAGCTGGTCCTCGATGATGGAGCGCTTCTCCTCCACCACCAGAATCTCCTCCAGCCCCTCGGCAAAGTCGTGGGTGGTGCGCGGCTCCAGCGGCCAGGGCATGCCCACCTTGTAGACCCGCAGGCCGATCTCCGCAGCCACGGCGTTGTCGATACCCATGTCTTCCAGCGCCTGCATCACATCCAGATAGGCCTTGCCGGTGGTGATGATGCCAAAGCGCGGATGGGGACAGTCCACCACGATACGATTGAGACCATTGACCCGCGCAAATTCCCGCGCCGCGTAGATCTTGTACTTGTTGAGCCGCAGTTCCTGCTCCAGCGGCTTGTCGGGCCAGCGGCCGTGCACCCCATCCGGCGGCAGCTGGAACTCCTCGGGGATTACGATCTCGATGCGATCGGGGTCGATGTCCGCGGAAATCGCGGAATCCATGTTCTCGGTGATGGCCTTCAGGGCGACCCAGCAACCGCTGTAACGCGACAGTTCCCAGCCGAAGATGCCCAGGTCCAGGACTTCCTGCACGTTGGCGGGGCTCAGTACCGGTACCGAGGCGCCAATGAACATGTGCTCGGACTGGTGCGGCAGGGTGGACGACTTGCAGGCGTGATCATCGCCCGCGACCGCCAGCACGCCGCCATAGCGGGAGGTACCGAAGGCGTTGGCGTGCTTGATCACATCCATGCTGCGGTCGACACCGGGGCCCTTGCCGTACCACATGCCGAAGACGCCGTCGTATCTGGCACCGCCGAAGAGATTGGTCTGCTGGCTACCCCAGACTGCAGTCGCCGCCAGATCCTCGTTGAGACCAGGCTGGAAATGCACGTTGTGTTGCGCCAGCCAGGGTTTCGCCTTCCACAGGGCCTGGTCGACCCCACCCAGGGGTGAACCGCGATAGCCGGAAATGAATGCCGCGGTATTGAGCCCGGCGCGCTGGTCGCGCTGGTGCTGCAGCATAGGCAGACGCACCAGCGCCTCGATACCGGTCATGTAGGCACGGGCCGTATCCAGGGCGTACTTGTCGTCCAGGGACACTTTGCGGATGGCGTTGCTGTTATCTGTACCCATTATTGCAGCTCCTGTAGAGGGCAGAATTGTCCCGCAAAAGTATAGGAATAGTTATTTGATTTGCGCGTGTTTTCCGCTCTAATACGCATAACTTATGCGCTGCAAGATCAAAAGGAGGAAGAGGTGTCCAACATTCTCGGCAAACAGGACGTGGAGATTCTGAAAATGCTGCAGCGGGATGCCACCATCAGCACCGCCAGCATCGCTGAACGCATCAATCTGTCGCAATCGCCCTGCTGGCGTCGTATCAACCGCATGGAGGAGGAGGGACTGATCCAGCGCCGGGTTGTCCTGCTGGACCGGGCGCGCCTGGGTATGGAGGTGGTGGTGTTCGCGACCATCAACCTCACCTCTACCGGACGCCAGAATCTGGTGAGCTTTGAACAGGATATTGTGCGCCATCCGGAGGTGATGGAGTGCTATACAATGACCGGGATCTGGGATTACATGCTCAAGATAGTGACCCGGGACATTCGCCACTACGAGGATTTTGTACGCAACACGCTGACCGCCAGCCCCGCGATCCGTGAACTGCACTCGCATATGGCGGTCACTGAAATCAAGAACAGCACCGAATTGCCACTGGAGACCCAACTGTAGCCATGCTGCAAAGCAAGTTGCCGGATGTCGGTACCACCATATTCACCCGCATGTCAGCTCTCGCCAACGAGCAGCACGCCCTGAACCTGTCCCAGGGTTTCCCGGATTTCCAGGCGCCACAGGCCCTGCGCACCGCCCTTGCCCACCATGCCCTGGAAGGCCACAACCAGTACGCCCCAATGGCCGGACTGCCGGCGTTGCGGGAGGCCATTGCCGGCCAACTCGCCCGCCATCGCGGGGTACGCTGCGATCCGGAAACCGAGATCACCGTGGTGCCGGGTGCTACCGAGGCCATCTTCTGTGCGATTACCGCCTGCGTGCGCCCCGGGGACGAGGTCATCCTGCTGGACCCCTGCTATGACAGTTATCGACCCGCAGTGACCCTGGCGGGAGGAATTCCCGTCCATGTACCCCTGGGTGCAGCCGCCTTTGCCCCGGACTGGGAGCGGATCGAAAGTGCCATCAGCGACAGCACCCGCCTGCTGGTGATCAACTCGCCCCACAACCCCACCGGTGCCGTCATGAGCCGGGATGATCTGCTGCAGCTGCAGCACCTGGTCACCCGCCATGGCCTGCTGGTGGTCAGCGATGAAGTCTATGAGTATCTGGTCTTCGATGGCCGCGAGCATCACAGTGCCCTGCAGTTCGAAGGCCTGCGCTCGCGCTGCTTCGCGGTCTTCTCTTTCGGCAAGACCTTTGGCGTGACCGGCTGGAAAACCGGCTACTGCGTGGCCCCGCCGGAACTCACCGCGGAGCTGCGCAAGGTGCATCAGTTCGTCTGCTTTGTCGCGGTGACACCGGTGCAGCAGGCGCTGGCCGATTTCATGTCCCGGGAACCGGATTATCCGCTGGGCCTCGCGGCAAGCTACCAGCACAAGCGCGACCTGTTCTGCGCCGCGCTGGCGAATTCCCGGTTTCAGCTGCAACCCAGTGCCGGCAGCTATTTCCAGCTGCTGGACTACAGTGCCATCAGCGCCAGCGCCGATACGGTGCTGTGCGAACAGTGGACCCGGGAGGTGGGGGTTGCCTCCATACCGGTCTCGGTGTTCTACCAACAACCACCCCCGCAGCGGCTGCTGCGCTTCTGCTTTGCCAAGCAGGATGCACAGCTGCTGCGAGCAGCGGAGCGACTATGCAGGATTTGACAGTAAGCCTGGTACAGTGCGAACTGGTCTGGGAGGCCCCGGCCGACAACCGCCAGCACCTGGGGGCGCTGATCGCGGACACCGCCGGGCGCAGCGACCTGGTGGTGCTGCCGGAGATGTTCACTACCGGGTTTTCGATGAATGCCCTGGGCAACGCCGAGGAGCCGGGGGGCGCCACCGAGCAATGGCTGCTGGCCCAGGCCAGGCAGTGGGACTGCGCTGTCACCGGCAGCATTGCGGTGCGGGAAGACGACGCGGTCTACAACCGCATGCTGTTCGCCACCCCGGAAGGCGTGAGCCACTATGACAAGCGGCATCTGTTTCGCATGGCCGGGGAACACAAGCGCTATGCCGCAGGCCAGGACCGGGTCATCGTGCCCTGGCGCGGCTGGCGCATCAACCTGCAGGTTTGCTATGACCTGCGTTTCCCGGTATTTAGCCGCAATCGCGAGGACTACGACCTGATGCTTTTTGTCGCCAACTGGCCGGCCGCACGGCGGCTGCACTGGCGGGCGCTATTGCCGGCGCGGGCAATCGAGAATCTGGCCTGTGTCGTGGGCGTGAATCGAATCGGGCAGGACGCCAGGGGGCTCGACTATTCGGGTGACAGCATGGTGATCGACGCGGAGGGACAGGTACTGACAGACCTGCAAAACAAAAACGGCACCGTCAGCGTGGTGCTGAGCGGTGCCGATCTGGTGGCATACCGGGAACGGTTCCCCTGCCACCTGGATGCGGACGACTTCCAGCTACGCTAGGAAGCCGCCCCCTCCAGCAAGGATTACTCCTTGTATTCCACTTCCAGGGTCGCCATTACGCGGCGGTTTTCAGCGCGGCCGGCATCAGTGTCGTTAGTGGCGACAGGGCGGGATTCGCCGTAGCCGACCGCTTCCAGACGATTCGCGGCAATGCCGTGCTGGTTGACCAGCAGGTCGATCACTGCCTGGGCGCGACGCTGGGACAGCTGCTGGTTGTAGTTCTCCGGACCAACGCTATCGGTATGTCCCTCGACGTCTACCTGCAGGTCATCGAAACGCTTGAGGAAAGTCGCGAGTTCGCCGATATCAGCGAAATAATGCTCCTTGACCACCGTGGAGTCGAAGTCGAAATTGACCTTCAGCTTGATGGAGGCAACCTGAGCTACCGGCAGCGGGCAGCCATCGGCATCAACCCGGGTACCAGGCGCAGTGCCGGGGCACTTGTCGCGGTCATCGGTAACGCCGTCGCCATCCGAATCCAGTGGCGCGGCCGGTGCCGCAGCTGCTGCGGGTTCGGATACCTTGCCGAAGTAGTAGTTGACGCCGGCGCTGAACAGGAAGTCGTTCTCGTTCTCGTCCAGGCTGTGCAGCATCCGGGCTTCCAGGCGGGCGCCAAACCGCGGCGTCAGCATCCAGCGCACACCGGCACCGGCATTGGCCGTGGTTTCCACCGTGTCAAAGGCACCGGCGTCGATATCGATCTCGCCCATGCCAAAGGCCAGATAGGGGCGAACACGATTGCCGCCGCCAATGTAGCTGCCTGTGTAGTAGAGCATGCCCAGCTGCCATGTGGAGACATCCGCCTTGGTGCCGTCATTGAAGCGCGAGCTGTCTTCCGCGTACAGGATCTCCGCCGCCCAATTGTCGGAGAAGGCATATTCGAGGCCCAGCCAGGGCGTCTCGGTGTCTTCGAAGCGACGGTCACCATCAAAATACCAAGAGCCGACGCCCGCGTTGATCGTCAGCGGCACCTCGGCAGAGGCGGGCAGGGAGATAAGCGTAGCCGCTGCTGCAGCGGCAGCAACGCCCGCGAGTATCCTTTGTTTCATTGTCATCACTCCTGTGTTGTAACTGGCTAGGCGCGTAAGCACTGGCCTATTGCTGGCAAGCATACAGTGATTGGCCAGCACATCCAGTGCCATGGTACCGGAATAATTACGGTGTTTTTAGCGATGTGGATGAGGCCGGGCCAGCGCTCACAGCCCCAGCGCCTGCTTGACGAAGGGTACCGTCAGTGCGCGCTGCTCGGCCAGGGACCTGGAATCGAGGGTTTCCAGCAGCGCCATCAGGGCTGCCAGGCCCCGCGGTGCCCTGCTGACCAGAAAGCGGCTGACCTCCGCCGGCATGTCCAGACCGCGGCAGCGGGCCCGGTAGCGCAGTATCGCCTGTTTGCGCTCATCATCCGGGGCAGGCAACTGGAAAACAGGCCCCCAGCCGAGGCGGGAGTGCAGGTCTGGCAGCGTTACCGGCAGCTGCCGCGGGCTGGCGGCCGCGCTCAGCAGCAACCGGCACCCGGCCGCCCGGGCCCGGTTGCAGAAGTGAAACAGGGCCAGTTCCCAGCCCTCGTCGCCAGCCACGGCATCGATATCATCGAGGCAGACCAGTTGCCGGCTTTCCAGCCCCTGCAACAGATCCTCGGCTGGCAGGGCAGCCAATTCCGCCAGTGGCAGGTAGCAGCTCGTGGCGGGCAGCAGATGGCAGGCCGCCTGCAGCAGGTGCGACTTGCCGCTGCCGACTTGGCCGTGGAGAAAAACCAGCGGTTCTCCAGCGGCTGTCGCCTGCGCCCGCAGGGCCGCCAGCAGCGGTTCCAGCACCGGCGCCGACAGGAAGCTTGCCAGGGTGGCATCGTCGCGCAGCTGCATGTTCAGGGCGAGCTGCCGGGCAGGACCTGCTGTCACCGAGCTATTCCCCGCTGTATAAATGGCTGGCCCGGTAGTGGGCAATGGCGTGACGCACGAATACCATGATCACAGCCGATATCGGCAGGGCCAGCAGCACACCGACAAATCCTGCCAGCTGGCCCCCGGCCATCAGCGCGAAAATGACCGCCACCGGATGCAGGCCGATACGGTCCCCCACCAGCACCGGGGTGAGCAGCACACTTTCCAGCACCTGGCCGATTCCGAACACCAACGCCACCCACAACAGCATTGTCCACTCCTGGTACTGGGCGTAGGCAACCGCACAGGAGATGACAATGCCGACCAGAAAGCCGAGGTAGGGGACGATACTCGCCAGCCCCGCAATCACCCCCAGCACGAGGGCAAACTGTATCCCCACCAGCCACAGGCCTGCACTGTAGATCACACCCAGCGAACACATCACCAGAAACTGGCCACGCAGGAAGGCACTCAGCACTTCATCGGCTTCGCGAACCATGGTGGTCACGCTGTGGTGCCACACCACCGGTACAATCCCCAGCGATTTGCGCATCAGTATGTCCCAGTCGCGCATCAGGTAAAACGCGACTACCGGTACCAGTGCCAGGTTGAACAGTCCCAGCAGAAAGCCCGCGCCCGAGCCGGTAATATTCTTCACCGTGGTGGCCGTGACCTTGCCCAGCGACTGCCAGTGCTCCGCCAGCTGCCCCGACCAGTCGATTTCCGGCAGGCGGGACGCGGGCACGCTCAGGCGGCTTCGCAGCCAGGGCACGAGCACCTCGGTAATCCATTGATAGAACTGGGGTATTTTCTGCAGAAGCGCATCCAGCTGCTGCACTATCAGCGGTATGGCCACCAGCGTGGCCAGCACCATCAACGCAGTGAAGAACACGAACACCACGACCACACCCAGGGTGCGACCCAGACCGCGGCGCTCCAGCCGGTCGACCAGCGGATCCCCCAGGTAGGCGACCAGAGCGCCCAGCACGAAGGGCAGCAGGATGGGCTGGAGCAGGTAAAAAGCTCCGGCGATGGTGGCGACGCCAGCCAGGGCCAGCGGCCAGCGCTGCACCGGCACAGGACCTAGTTCTGCCATCGGTAACTCAGGCCACTTGCCGTGGGCCTGCTGCCCGGGCGCAGGCGCGGATTGAGTTCAATCACAGCAGCGAGCTGCGCCGCATCGGCGTCTGCCGTCAGCAGCAGGCTCAGGGTGTCGCCGGCAACAGCGCTGACGTGGGCGCGGGCAATCGGCTCCAGGCTTTCCAGCCAGGTCAGGACCGCGGCGTAATCGGCATAGCTGGCTACGCCCGACACCGTCATTGCCAGCGCGTCCCCGGCCACTCCCGTAGCCGCCAGCGCATAGCGCGATGCCATGTCCTCAGCGACCATGGCCACGCCCGCGTGCAGGAATTCCGGCGCCCTGGCGCGAACCACGCTGCGATCCTGGCGGCCAGTACCCGAGAGGTAGACCCAGTCCCCGGCGATCTCGCCGGAAGTCAGCACAGCGATGCGGCCCGCCAGCACCTCGGCGGCGCGGTAACGCTCCGAGGCAGCCAGCAGTAGCGGGGCCGGCAGACGCCAGGCCTCGTCCGGATCAAGCGCTGCGATATCGGCGAGATCCAGCAGGGGAAAACGCAGGGGCACACCGCGGCTGCGGAAGCCTTCCACCAGGCCGGCAACCAGCTCCGGATCAGTGTCGGGGCTGATAAACCGGCGCCCGTGCACATCCTCGACCACCAGCCAGACCAACACCACCGGCCGGGTGGCGGTCCAGATCGGCGCGCCCGCGGTGGCCAGCAGCTCCCTCACCTGGGCCGGATCAAATTCTACCCGCGCGGCCAGGCCCGGAGCAGCGCCGGCTGGGGCGTCAACCCGGGTGTAGGAGTACTGCCGTACCCGACTGCGAGCACCGCGCAGGGCCTGTTCGACCGGCGGCGACGCCAGCACCTCGACACTGCCGGACACCTTGACCAGAACCTGTGCCAGCCCCTCCGCAGATGCCCTCGCAAGCTCGCCGCTGCTGCGATCGGCCACCGGAACGTCAGCGACATAGAGGTCGCGCACCAGCTCCGCAGCCACCGCGCCTCGCACCGCCAGCAACACCAGGCACACCAGAGCACACAGGGTTCTTGTCAAAGCCCGCCTCCCGAGCAGGGGTAAAGGCGGCATTGTAGCAGCACTGGTGCGGGGCGGCGGAAGTACATCGTGAAAAATGCCGACGGCGTGAATCAGCGCGCAATAAAGGCTAGAATACCGCCCCCTGAAACTGCAGCCGCCTGCACCTGACCGGACCCGGATGACCATGAGTACACAAGACGGGGGAACCCCCCTAAGCTACAAGGACGCAGGCGTGAACATCGACGCCGGCAACGCGCTGGTGGAGCGCATCAAGCAGGTTTCACGGCGCACCGCCAGACCAGAGGTGCTGGGCGGACTGGGCGGTTTCGGAGCCCTGTGTGAACTGCCCGCGGGCTACCGGCAACCGGTACTGGTGTCCGGCACTGACGGAGTGGGAACCAAATTGCGCCTGGCCATGGACATGGGCATACACGACAGCATTGGTATTGACCTGGTCGCCATGTGCGTCAATGACCTCGTGGTTGCCGGTGCCGAGCCCCTGTTCTTCCTCGATTACTACGCGACCGGCGCGCTGGATGTGGATACCGCTGCCGCCGTGATCACCGGTATCGGTCGTGGCTGCGAGCTGGCAGGCTGCGCCCTGGTCGGCGGTGAGACCGCCGAGATGCCGGGCATGTACGAGGGCGAGGACTACGACCTGGCCGGTTTCTGCGTCGGCGTGGTGGAGAAGACCGGGATCATTGACGGCGGCAAGGTCGCCCCCGGTGACTGCCTGATTGCCATCGGCAGCAGCGGCCCCCATTCCAACGGCTACTCCCTGATTCGCAAGATCATCGAGGTCAGCGGCGCCGATCTGCAACAACCTTTTGCCGACGGCACACTGGGCCAGACCCTGCTGACCCCGACCATCATCTACGTCAAACCGTTGCTGGCCCTGTTCAGGCAACTTGAAGTCAAGGCACTGAGCCATATTACCGGCGGTGGCCTGCCCGAGAATCTGCCGCGAGTACTGCCGGCGGGCTGTCGTGCGGTGGTCGACACCAGCAGCTGGCAGTGGCCGGAGATCTTCCATTGGCTGCAGACCCAGGGCAACGTCGCCACGTCCGAGATGTACCGCACCTTCAACTGCGGTGTAGGCATGGTCCTGTGCGTATCGGAAGAGTCTGCCGCGCCCGCACTGCGGGCCCTGGCCGACAGCGGCCTGCTGGCCTGGCGTCTGGGGCATGTTACCGCCGGCGAGCAGGGAGTGGAGCTGGCTTGATGCCACCGCTTGTCGCAGGAGGCCGGATCGCGATCCTGATCTCCGGGCGCGGCTCCAATATGTCTGCATTCCTGGACGCCTGCGATCGCGGTGATCTGCCGGCGCGGGTCTGCCTTGTGCTCAGCAATCGCGCCGACGCAGAAGGCCTCGCCACGGCTCGCCAGGCCGGCATTGAAACGGCCTGCATTGCTCACGGCGACTATCCCGACCGGGAGGCCTTTGACGCAGCCCTGGTCCGGCGCCTGCGGCAGGCGCAACCCGACCTGGTCGTTCTCGCCGGCTTCATGCGCATCCTGACCCCGGTATTTATCACACCTTTTGCCGGTAGATTATTGAACATTCATCCGTCATTGTTGCCCAAGTATCCCGGGCTGCACACGCACCAGCGGGCGCTGGACGCCGGTGACGACGAGGCCGGCAGCACGGTCCACTTCGTCACCCCGGAACTGGATGGCGGGCCCCCGGTACTGCAGGCCAGAGTGTCCATCCTTCCCGGTGACACAGCCGACAGTCTCGCCAGGCGGGTCGTCGCCGTGGAACATGAAATCTATCCGCTGGCGGCTCTCTGGTTCCTGCAGGGGCGGCTGACGCTGAACGAACAAGGAGCATTTCTCGATGGCCAGAAGATTCCCGCGAGCGGCATCCCGTATCGGCCGCAGGATGCTATATGCCACCTTGCTGCTGACGGCAGCGAGCATCGGCAGTGCTGAAGAAGCGTCGGCAGACAAGTCTGCGGCGGTCCTGCAACCCTACAAGGCCGAATACACCACGACCGCTCGCGGCATGACCGTGACCCTGGAGCGGGAACTGAAAACCGACGGCGAGGGCGGGTACACGCTGACCAATGGCGGCAAGCTGTTGGTGGTGGGGTTCCACGAAGTTGCCGTGTTCACGGTAGACGATGCCCAGGTCAAGCCAGGTTCCTATATCTACCAGGGCACAGGGCTGATCAACCGCCGCCGGGAAGTCCACTTCACCCCCGGCGCGGATACAGTGCGCAGCCTGTACAAGGAAGAATGGTACGAGCTGCCTTTCACCGAGGGCACGCTCGATCGCATGAGCCAGCAGGAACAGTTGCGACTGCACCTGATGAGCAAGGAAAACCCGCGCGAGAACATCAGTGTGCGCATTGCCGATGGCAAGCGGGTCAAGGACTACGAGCTGGTATATGTCGGCGACGAAACCCTGGATACCCCGCTGGGTCCGGTGAACGCGCTGCACTTCGAACGCCTGCACGACGACCCGGATCGCGAGTCGGACATCTGGTTTGCGCCCGAGTGGGATTACCTGATGGTCAAGACCGTCCACATCGAGGACGGCAAGCCCGTCGAGGTATTACTGTCGGATGCCGACATCGGCGGCAACCCGGTGGTCGCTGCAAGCGGCACCCAATAGAGACTGCTCAAGCCCTGGGCAGGGTGACGCCGCGCTGCCCCTGGTATTTGCCGCCACGATCGCGATAGCTGGTTTCACACACTTCATCGGACTCGAAAAACAGCATCTGCGCCACGCCCTCGTTGGCATAGATCTTGGCGGGCAAGGTCGTGGTATTGGAGAATTCGAGAGTGACGTGCCCCTCCCATTCCGGCTCCAGCGGCGTCACGTTGACAATGATCCCGCAGCGCGCATAGGTAGACTTGCCCAGGCAGATAGTCAGGACATTGCGCGGAATACGGAAGTACTCCACCGTGCTGGCCAGGGCGAAGGAATTCGGCGGAATCACGCAGACCGCGCCGTGCACGTCGACGAAACTGTTCTCGTCGAAGGCCTTGGGGTCAACCGTGGCCGAGTTGATATTGGTAAAGACCTTGAAATGCTCCGAGCAGCGCACGTCGTAGCCGTAGCTGGAGGTGCCGTAGGAAATCAGGCGACGATCCCCGTCGCTGCGGACCTGACCCGGCTCAAAGGGCTCGATCATGCCATGCTGTTCCGCCATGCGGCGAATCCACTTGTCTGCCTTGATGCTCACCTGCGGCGTCGCTCCGTTCAGTCGTCGGAAATGCTGATGTTGGGGAAAGACTGCACTGCACCATCGCCAGATCCTTCCAGGGTGGCCTGTATCGCCCGCGCGGCGTCCACATAGAGGGCACTCTCCGCGGCTTCCGGCGCCGCGACAACCGTGGGCGTACCTGCGTCGGTCTGCTCGCGGATGGCCAGGGTCAGGGGCAGACTGGCCAGCAGCGGCACCCCGTAGTCTCGCGCCACCCGCTCACCGCCGGCACTGCCGAAGATATGCTCGGCGTGACCGCACTGGCTGCAGACATGCACTGCCATGTTCTCGATGATGCCGAGGATCGGGACATCGACCTTGCGGAACATCTCGATCCCCTTCTGCGCATCCAGCAGGGCGATGTCCTGGGGCGTGGTAACAATCACCGCGCCGGCCACGGTCGCCTTCTGCGACAGGGTCAACTGGATGTCGCCGGTGCCCGGCGGCATGTCGATCACCAGATAGTCCAGCTCGCCCCAGAGGGTCTGCTCCAGCATCTGCACCAGGGCGCCGCCCGCCATGGGGCCGCGCCACACCATGGGTGTGCGCTCGCTGGAGAGGTAGGCCATGGACATGGTTTTCAAGCCGTGGGCCATCACCGGCAACAGCCACTGGCCATCTTTTTGCTCGGGCCTGGTGCCCTCGGCAATACCCAGCATGCGCTGCTGGCTGGGGCCATAGATGTCGGCATCCAGCAACCCGACCCGGGCGCCCAGCACCTGCAGGGCGAGGGCCAGGTTGACGGCGGTAGTGGATTTGCCGACGCCGCCCTTGCCGGAGGCGACGGCGATAATGTACTTGATCTTGTTCATGGCGGGCCGGAGGTTCGTCGGTGGGTGAATGGGGCGAGACTGGCAGTGTCACCTGCGGCCGCCAGTATAGGGAGTTGCCGCGGTGTCGACAATGGCGGCACGGAACACCATTCAGGTAAGTGAAACCAGGCCACAAAAACGCTATAGTAACGCCCCTTTTTTCTCGCATGGAATGTCCAAGCCGATGCTCGACCGCAGCGCGCGCAAGATACTGGTGACCAGCGCCCTCCCCTATGCCAACGGTTCCCTGCACCTGGGGCACCTGCTGGAGATGGTGCAGACCGACATCTGGGTCCGGTTCCAGAAATCGCGGGGGCATGACTGCCTGTACGTCTGTGCCGACGATGCCCACGGCACCGCTATCATGCTGACCGCGGAAAAGCAGGGCATCACCCCGGAACAGCAAATTGCCCGGATCAAGGCCGAGCACGAGCAGGACGCCGCGGGCTTCCATATTGGCTTTGACAACTACTACAGCACCCACACCGACGAAAACCGCTACTGGAGCGAGGAGATCTACCGGCGTCTGCAAGCCAACGGCCACATCGCCAGCCGCGCCATCGTCCAGGCTTTCGACCCGGAGAAGGAGCTGTTTCTGGCCGATCGCTTCATCAAGGGCACCTGCCCGCGCTGCAAGACGCCGGACCAGTACGGGGACAATTGCGAGGCCTGCGGGGCAACCTATACTCCAGCCGACCTGATCGACCCGGTGTCGGCCATTTCCGGCGCCCGCCCGGTGCCCAAGGAATCGATTCACTTCTTTTTCACCCTGCCGGCCCTGGCGGACATGCTGCAGACCTGGATCGATTCGGGCACCCTGCAGCCACAGATCGCCAACAAGCTGCGGGAGTGGACCGACGCCGGCCTGCAGGAGTGGGATATCAGCCGGGACGCGCCCTACTTCGGCTTCGAGATTCCGGGTGAGCCGGGCAAGTACTTCTACGTCTGGCTGGACGCCCCCATCGGCTACATCGCCAGCTTCCAGAACCTGTGCGAACGCAGCGGCCGCGATTTCGACAGCTACTGGCAGGCCGATGCCGACGCCGAGCTGTACCATTTCATCGGCAAGGACATCATCAATTTCCACGGCCTGTTCTGGCCGGCGATGTTGCATTCCGCGGGCCTGCGCACGCCCACCGCCATCTACGTCCACGGCTTCCTGACCGTGAATGGCACCAAGATGTCCAAGAGCCGTGGCACCTTCATCAACGCCGGCACCTACCTGCAACACCTGGATGCCGAATACCTGCGCTACTACTTTGCCGCCAAGCTGAGCGCTGCTGTCGACGATATCGACCTCAACCTGGAGGACTTCGTACAGCGGGTCAATGCCGACGTGGTCGGCAAGATCGTCAATATTGCCAGCCGCTGCGCCGGATTCCTGCGCAAGGGCTTTGCCAACACCACCGCCGGAAGCTGCGCGGAACCGGCACTGCTGCAGGCCTTTCTCGATGAGGGCGAGACCATTGCCACAGCCTACGAGCAGCGGGAGTTCAGCCGGGCCATTCGCGCCATCGTGGCGCTGGCGGACCGGGCCAACCAGTACATCGACGAGAAGAAGCCCTGGGTCCTGGCCAAAGAAGCCGGGCGCGAGCAGGAGGTCCACGCCATCTGCAGCATGGGTATCAACCTGTTCCGGGTATTGATGACCTACCTGAAACCGGTGCTGCCGGCCATGGCGGAACGCTCGGAAACGTTTCTGCGCTGCTCCCTGGACTGGACGGCCCTGGACGGCCCGCTGCTCGGCCATGAACTGGCGCCGTTCCAGCCCCTGCTGACACGGGTCGATCCGGCCGCGGTGGAGGCGCTGCTCAGGGCCAGCTCGGAGCCGGCAGTGCCGGCCTGAGCCGCCCCCTGGAGGCTAACGATTATAAGCTTATCCGCAACCGGCGATTGTTTCCCGCGGCATAACTACTTACCATTGCGGCACACTGGCTGAATCCCTGGCAATGACTCCGTGCTAGCCGACTACTCCATCCTTTTGATCGGGGCCACCCTGGTCAACAACTTCGTCCTGGTGCAGTTCCTCGGGCTGTGCCCGTTCATGGGCGTCTCCAACAAACTGGAAACCGCCATGGGCATGTCCATGGCCACCACCTTCGTGCTCACCCTGGCCTCGGCCTGCAGCCACCTCACCTACTACCTGCTGCTGGAACCGCTGGGACTGGAATACCTGCGCACCATCTCCTTTATCCTGGTGATCGCCGTGGTGGTGCAATTCACCGAGATGGTGGTGCGCAAGAGCAGCCCGCTGCTGTACCGGGTGCTCGGGGTCTACCTGCCCTTGATCACCACCAACTGCGCGGTACTCGGGGTTGCCCTGCTCAACATCAATCGCGACCACAGCTTCCTGCAGGCACTGTTCTACGGCTTTGGCGCCGCCCTCGGCTTCTCCCTGGTGCTGGTCCTGTTCGCGGCCATGCGCGAACGCCTGGCTGTTGCCGACGTGCCGGAGCCCTTTCGCGGCCCCGCCATCGGCATGGTAACCGCCGGCCTGATGTCGCTGGCCTTCATGGGCTTCGCGGGGCTGGTGTAGGGCGATGGCAGAACTGATAGCGCAATATCCCCTGCTTGCCGCCCTGGTCGCCCTGGTGGGCCTGGGCGCGCCTTTTGGCGCCCTGCTCGGCTTTGCCGCCGTGCGCTTTCGCACCGAGGGCGACCCCGTCGTCGACCAGATCAACGCCATTCTGCCGCAGACCCAGTGTGGCCAGTGCGGCTACCCGGGTTGCCACCCCTATGCCGAAGCCATTGCCAATGGCGAAGCCATCAACAAGTGCCCCCCGGGCGGCGAGGCCGGCATCCAGGCCCTGGCCGATCTGCTGGATGTGGAAGCACCGCCGCTGGACGCCGAGCACGGCGAGGAGAAGGTCAAGTCCGTCGCCTTTATCCGCGAGGATGAGTGCATTGGCTGCACCAAGTGCATCCAGGCCTGCCCGGTGGATGCGATCCTCGGAGCCGCCAAGCAGATGCATACCGTCATTGTCAGCGAATGCACGGGCTGCGACCTCTGCGTGGAACCCTGCCCGGTGGACTGCATCGACATGATTCCGGTGGCCGGGGGACTGCAGTCCTGGCACTGGCAGCTGCCGCAACCCGCGAGCCGCAACGTCGACATCATCGCCACCGACAGTGAACCCGCCGAGCGTGCTGCATGAGGCGGGTCTTCGACTTCCACGGCGGCATTCACCCCGCCGAGAACAAGCAGCAATCCCTGCGCAACCCGATCCGGGGCGCGGGCGTTCCGCCGCAGCTGGTCCTGCCCCTGTCCCAGCATATCGGAGCGCCGTCGAGACCGCTGGTACAGGTCGGCGAACGGGTTCTCAAGGGCCAGATGATTGCCGAGGCTGGCGGCTACGTCAGCGTGCCGCTGCACGCACCCAGCTCCGGCACCGTGGTCGCCATTGAAGACCGCGCCATACCGCACCCTTCGGGCCTGAGCGCACCCTGCATTGTCATCGACTGCGACGGTCGCGATGAGTGGACGCCGCACCAGGGTGTGGCGGATTTCCGCGACTGCGAGGCGACCGAGCTGCTGGAGCTGATTCGTGCCGCCGGTATCGCCGGCATGGGCGGGGCCGGCTTTCCGGCGGCGGTCAAACTGGCAGGCAAACCCGGCGCGACGATCCGCACCCTGATCATCAATGGCACCGAATGTGAGCCCTATATTACCGCCGACGATATCCTGATGCAGGAGCGGGCCAGTGCAATCCTCGAGGGCATTGCCATCCTCAGTCACATTCTGCGCCCGGAGGAAGTACTGCTAGGGGTGGAGGACAACAAACCCGAGGCGATCGCCGCGCTGAACCAGGCGGCAACCGGCACCAATGTGGAGGTGGTGACCTTCCCCACCAAATACCCGTCCGGTGGCGAAAAGCAGCTGATCGAAATCCTCACCGGCAAGCAGGTGCCCAGCGGTGGCCTGCCGGCGGATATCGGCATCGTCTGCCAGAATGTGGGTACCGCGGTGGCGGTGGCCGATGCCATCCTCCGCGGGCAACCGCTGATCTCCCGCATCACCACGGTGACCGGAGAGGCAGTTGCCGAACCCCGCAACTTCGAGGTGCTGCTGGGGACTCCGATGCAGCACCTGCTGGACCTCGCCGGCTTTCGGCCGGAACTGTGCGAGCGTCTGGTCATGGGCGGCCCGATGATGGGCTTTACCCTCGCCGGCCCGCAGGTACCGGTGGTCAAAACCAGCAATTGCCTGCTGGTACCCAGTACCACTGAGTTGCCTGCCCCGCCGCCAGCCCAACCCTGTATCCGTTGCGGTCTCTGTGCCGAGGCCTGCCCCGCCAGCCTGCTGCCACAGCAGCTGTACTGGTTTGCCCGCGGCAAGGAAACCGACAAGCTGGAGCAGCACAACCTGTTTGACTGTATCGAGTGCGGGGCCTGCTCCTGGGTTTGTCCCAGCTACATCCCGCTGGTGCAATACTACCGCGCCTCCAAGGCGGACATCCTGCAGCAGCGCCGCGACCACGAGAAGTCCGAGCAGGCGCGGTTGCGCTTTGAAGCCCGTCAGGCCCGTATCGCACGTGAAGAGGAAGAGCGCGAAGCAAAGCGCGCGGCGCGCAAGCAGGCGGCGGAAAAGAAGGCTGCACTGGCGGCGGCCGAGGGCGGCGAAGATCCCATCCAGGCTGCCATCGAGCGCGCCAGGGCAAAAAAGGCTGCCCAACAGGCCGGGGGCGCAGCAGACCCGCCGGCCGTGTCGCCGCTGGAATCGCTGCGACAGAAACTGGCCAAGTCGGAGCAGCGCCTGGCGCAGGGCCGGGAAGCGGGCGAAGACGCCAAGATCATCACTGCTCTTGAGGCCTCCGTAAAGCGCCTGCAGGACAAGATCGCCGAGGCGGAAGCAGCCGCGGCGGATACCGTCGAGACCGAGGCCCGCGAATGACACTGATCAGGGTCAGCTCGCCCCACGCTCACGGCAGCGTCAGCACCGGTTCGGTCATGCGCCAGGTGCTGCTGGCCACCGTGCCCGGTATCGCGGTGCTGACCTGGTTCTTCGGTTTCGGCACCCTGGTCAACGTGTTCTGGGCCTGTCTGGTGGGGGTCGCCTGCGAAACCCTGGCGCTGACCCTGCGCGGTCACTCCCCGGGATTCTACCTGAAGGACTACAGCGTTCTGGTGACCTCGGTGCTGCTGGGTATCGCACTGCCGCCCTACGCACCCTGGTGGCTGATCGCCATTGGCGTGGCATCGGCGGTACTGATGGCCAAGCACCTCTACGGCGGGCTGGGTTACAACCCCTTCAACCCCGCCATGGTCGGCTACGTGGTGCTGCTGATTTCCTTCCCCATGCAGATGACAGCCTGGGCGCCGCCCCGCGGCCTGGCGGACGTTCCCGGCCTGTGGCAGGCGCTGCAGGCCTGCTTCCAGCCTGCCAGCTACGACGCCGTGACCATGGCCACGCCGCTGGATGTACTGCGCCAGAATGACAGCCTGCTGCTGGAGGACCTCTGGCAGGAGACCGCCCAGTTCGGGCGCTGGGCCGGGATCGGCTGGGAGTGGGCCAATCTGGCCTTCCTCGCCGGCGGCGCCTGGCTGCTGTACCGGCGCATCTTTACCTGGCACGCACCCGTGGCCATGCTCGCCGCACTGGCACTGATGGCCGCGCTGTTCCACGACGGCGGCAGCTCCGCCAGCGGCGGCTCGCCGCTGTTCCACCTCCTGAGCGGGGCCACCATGTTCGGCGCCTTCTTCATCATTACCGACCCGGTATCGTCCGCGGTCTCGGTGCGTGGACGGTTGCTATTCGGTGCCCTGATCGGTGTCCTTGTCTACCTGATCCGGGTCTGTGGCAACTACCCCGACGCGGTCGCCTTCGCGGTGCTGATCGCCAATTTCGCCGCGCCTTTCATCGATCACTACACCCAGCCCCGCACCTATGGCCACCGCAAGGCCGGGGGGCAACCCTGATGCGCGTACTCGGCTCCATCACCCGCAACAGTGCCCTGCTGGCCCTGTTCGCCCTGTCGACCGCGCTGCTGATTGCCGGCACCTGGCTGCTGACCAAGGACACGATCGCCGAGGAACGGCGCAAGGCCGAGGAGCGGGCACTGCTGGAGATCATTCCCCGGGACCGCCACGACAACAGCATGCTCGACGACACCCGCCCGCTGGCCGCGGGCAGTCACGGCCTGGGCCTGCGCGAGGATCGCCCCCTGTATATCGCGCGCCTTGAGGGTCAGCCGGTGGCGGTGATCGTGCCGGTTGTGGCCCGCGACGGCTACAGTGGCGACATTGAGCTCATTGTGGGAGTGAATGCCGACGGCAGCATCGCCGGTGTGCGGGTGCTGAGCCACCGGGAAACCCCCGGGCTGGGGGACAAGGTAGACCTGAAGAAATCGGACTGGATACTGGACTTCGACGGTCGCTCCCTGGGCAACCCCCCGCCCGCACGCTGGGCGGTGCGCAAGGACGGTGGCGTATTCGACCAGTTCACCGGCGCCACCATCACCCCGCGGGCCGTGGTTGCGGCCATCCTGCGGGCACTGCAGTATGTCGACAGCGAGCGCAGCAGCCTGTTTGCCGTCGAAGCACCCGCGGGAGAGGCATCATGAGCACACCCAGCTACAGCGAACTGACCCTCAACGGTTTGTGGAAGAACAACCCGGCACTGGTGCAGTTGCTGGGCCTGTGCCCGCTGCTGGCGGTAACCGGCAGCGTCGTCAATGCCCTGGGCCTGGCGGCGGCCACTACCCTGGTGCTGGTCTGCTCCAATACCGCGGTGTCGCTGATTCGCAATGTGGTTTCCGACGCCATACGCCTGCCCGTGTTCGTGATGATCATTGCCTCCGCGGTCACCTGCGCCGAACTGCTGATGCAGGCCTTCGCCTTCGAGCTGTACCTGATCCTGGGGATCTTCCTGCCCCTGATCACCACCAACTGCACCATTCTGGGCCGCGCCGACGCCTTTGCCAGCAAGCACCCGGTCGGGCCCGCGCTCTATGACGGCCTGCTGATGGGATTGGGTTTCGGGGTAGTACTGGTGTTGCTGGGCGCCCTGCGCGAGCTGTTGGGCACCGGAGCCCTGTTCGCCGACATGCAATTGCTGTTCGGTCCCTCCGCCGCCAGCTGGAAAGTGGTTCTGGTGGCCGACTACCAGCCTTTCCTGCTCGCCATCCTGCCCCCGGGCGCCTTCATTTTTACCGGGCTGCTGATTGCGGGCAAGAACCTGCTGGATCGCCAGATCAAGCGCCGCCAGGATGCATTGCGGAGCAAGCCGGTCAAGGGTGCCAAGCGGGTCCGGGTGACTGGCACCATCAGCTGAGCTGGCCGCGAGTCAGGCGCCCTCTGCGCCCACCGCCACCAGGGTGTCCAGCAGGGCATCCACCGCCGCATCGTCCATGCCCCGGTTATCCGCGTCGCAGCTGTAGCTCACGAACAACAGCACGGACCCTGCGGCCAGGTACCACTCCCGCACTGCTGCGTCTTCCTCTGCAAAAGTCGCCTGCCAACCGCTGAAATCGCCGCAGCTCGCCTTCTGCCAGTGCTGCGGGGCGGCCGATTCCTCCTCGGCAATGCGCAGCAATTCCGGGGCGTCGAAAGCACCCTGCTCTTTGTGCAGGGTGGTAATCTCGAGGCAGCCGACATCATCCTCGTCACCGACCAGGATGGTGCCATCCTCATCCGTATCAGCCCACCATTCCGGCGCCAGGGCCATGGACCACCACTCGGTTTCCAGCACGTTCATAGCTTCCTCACAGATCCAGCGACATCAGGATTGCATCCTCCCGCCCCGGTGGCAGGGGATAGTAGTTGCGCCGCGTGCCGTCGACATGAAAGCCGCGGGACGCGTACAGGCGGCGGGCACCGGTATTCGACTTGCGCACTTCCAGCAGGCAGCGGCGGGCACCGGACGCCAGCAGCGCGTCGATCGCGGCGTCGAGCAACAACAGGCCGTAACCCCGGCGACGAGCGGCGGTGGCGACGACAATATTGTAGATGCTGCCGTCATCAAACTCGGGAGCAAAGACCACCAGACCCTGCAGTTCACCGTCCGCCTCCAGCAACAGGGCGCGCTCCCGATTGTCAGCTACCGGCGTACAACTGCGTAAATACTGCGCTTCGGTCCAGGGCCAGGGTGACGATGCCGCATCCAGGCGCGCCATCTGCGGGGCATCGGCCGGCAGTCCCGGCCTGACAGCAGGCACGGCTAACAACCCAGCGCGGCCAGCGCCTGCCAGGCCTCACGCTTGCGCTGCGGTGCCGCCAACAGTTCTCCAGTGGCAGGCAACAGCACGATGGGCACTCCATCCAGCTCCGGCTGCAGCAGGTGCTCCCCCGCTGCCTGGCCCAGCAACACCAGGGCGCGGCACTGGCGATCCTGCACCTGGCGCAGGACAAAGCCGGTGAGCGCCGCTGCGGCCGCGCCCGCGCTCAAGTCCAGCTGGCGATTGCGGTGCAGGGGCCAGTCGAAGCGTGTGACCTGCGGGGTCTCCGGCTTGCGTGCCAGGGCAAAGGCCATGGCGCGGATCAACTGCAATCGCTCCGGGGCCAGCTCCGGTTCTGCCAGCGGCTCCAGCCACAGACAGTCGCCTGCGATCACCGCGGCCAGGTGGAACCGGGGAATGCCGGCATCCGGGGTCGCGGCCCCGGTCGCCTGCTCGCGGGTTGCGGGCGCGGGCCTGGAGGTCTTGCTCCTGACATCCAGCCGGGGAGCCGGTGCGGCAGGTGCGGCCGCGCTGGCGGGGGCAATAGCCGGGCGTGAGCCCGGTGATGGCTGCCCACTCCGGGGGGCCACCGCGGCTCTCGCAATCGCCACCCGAGGAGCGCTGGGCGCCGCGCCCGGCAGCGGCCTTTTCGCCACCAGCAGCTGCAAGCCCAGGGCGTCGAGGCAGGCAAGTTTGTGGAGTTCGCGCGAGGTCGACATTACCATTCCAAATTCGGGACAGGGCCAAGTCTACCAGCTTTCTGCCGAGGCACTAGAACCAGCGCCAGCCATGGTCGCTGAAGAACCGCACCCCGGAGCGCAGGAACCACCAGCGATGGCGCCAGCCCTTGGCCGCGCTGCCACCCCCGTAGTGGCGGACCCGCATCCCCGGAAGGTACTCGACCGCGCCCTGCGCCGCCAGTCGCAGGGACAGGTCGAAATCCTCGAAGTAGAGAAAGTAGCGCTCGTCGAAGCCACCTGCCGCCCGCAGCGCGGTACCGCGAACCAGCATGAAGCAGCCGCTGGCCAGGGGCACTGCCGCGGGCACGCAGGCAGCGTGGAGGTCGTGCATTTCATAGCTCGCCAGACGGTCGGCAAACAGCCGCTGCAGCGAGGCAGGGGCAAAGGCCCGCAGGACCAGCACAAGCACTGTCGGCAGCCGCTTGCTGAGGTAGGCCGGGCTGCCATCGCCAGCCTCCCCCCGCGGGCACACCAGGACCACCTGCGGGTGGTCGCGCAGGTACTCGAGGCCCTGTTGCAGCACATCTGCCGCCATGGCCACGTCTGGGTTGAGGACCAGGTGCAGGTCGGCCGCATGGCGCCTGAACGCTTCATTGTGACCCGCACCGTAACCGGCGTTGACCGGCATCTCCAGCAGATCACAATTTATGCCGGCCTCAATCCAGGGCTGGCGCTCAAGGTGCTGTTGCAGGGACCCGTGGTAATCGCCGCAGACAGAGTTGTCGACCACTGCCAGGGTCACCGCACCCAGCAGCCCTGAACGGCGGGCTGCCTGCACCGCCCCAACCAGGGTGTCCAGGGTTTCATCCAGGCGCACCAGCTCGCTGTGGTACAGGACTACAGAGACACACAGGTGGGGCAACTGGGCGGGCGGCGAGGTCATTGGCCGGCATGGTAGCAGCAGCCACGGGTCACAACCTAGCTTTGGGCTGCTACTATCGCTGCTCACCCCCAGCGATGGCATCCAAACCATGAACAACGCCCGCTCCCCGCGTCGCTCCCGTTTTGGTCCGGGCCTGCTGGTGACCGCGGCCTTCATCGGACCGGGCACCATCACCACCGCCAGCAGTGCCGGCGCCCATTTCGGCTTCGCCCTGTTGTGGGCCCTGCTGTTCTCCGTCGCGGCAACTCTGGTGCTGCAGGAAATGAGTGCCCGGCTCGGTCTGGTTACCCGCGAGGGCCTGGCAGAAGCCATGCGCGCCCACTTTCGCAGCCCCCTGTTCGGCAAAGTGGCGGTGTTGCTGATCGTGGCTGCGGTGGGCTTTGGCAACGCGGCCTATGAGGCCGGCAATATTGCGGGGGCGGCCCTGGCCCTCAACAACCTGTTCAATCCCGGGGACGGGGTCTGGGCCATCGTCATCGGCGCAAGTGCCGCCCTGCTGCTCGCCAGCGGCCGCTACCGGCTGCTGGAGGGCACACTGATCCTGCTGGTTGTCACCATGAGCATCGTCTTCCTGCTGACCGCAGCGCTGGTGGCCCCGGCCGCGAAAGATGTGCTGCTCGGCCTGCTGCGACCCACCCTGCCCGAGGGTTCAGTCATGGTGGTGATCGCCCTGGTAGGTACCACCGTCGTGCCCTACAACCTGTTCCTGCACGCCAATGCGGTGCGGGAAAAATGGTCGGCCGAGGTACCGGTCGATCAGGCCATACGCGAATCGCGGCTGGACAGCGGGCTCTCCATAGGTCTCGGCGGCCTGATCACCCTCGCCATCATGAGCACCGCGGCGGCGGCGTTCTTCAGTACCGGGCTGGCGTTCGAGGGTGGCTCCCTGGCCCGGCAGCTGGAACCCCTGCTCGGCCCCGCGGCCGGCTACGTCTTCGCCGCCGGCCTGTTTGCGGGTGGCTTCACCAGTGCGATTACGGCACCACTGGCGGCCGCCTACGCGGTCTGCGGCGCCCTTGGCTGGCGCAACAGCCTGTCAGCGCCCGGCTTCCGCCTGGTCTGGGTGACGGTCCTCCTTACCGGCACGCTGTTCGCCGCCCTGGGCACCAGGCCGCTGACCGCGATCCTGTTTGCGCAGATGGCCAACGGCCTGCTGCTGCCTGTGGTCGCCGTATTCCTGCTGCTGGTGATGAACAGCCGCAAGCTGCTGGGGCAGCACACCAACGGTATCGGCGCCAACATGCTCGGTGCCATTGTGGTGGCCGTAGCCGTCGGCCTCGGTGCGGTCAAGCTGCTGGGCGTGGCCGGCTGGCTCTGAAGCCAGTGGTTTCCGGCTTTTTCTCCGGGAAAGTGCTTGCCAAAGCGAGCCGCTCTTGGAATATTGGGGCGCGATGAGCAGAGACCGCGGCGACGGTCGGGGACAGAACGCTCCATTGTTTGTGCAGAAAATCACAAAAAGTGTCTATCATCATGTTATTTATACAGTTTTGCTTTTATAACCGTGCTAACCTGTGGGCGGATTGATCTGTTCAGGTAGCGCCTGCCGGGAATGGGTCCGGTCGCAGAATAAGACGTTCTCCACAATAGCGGGCACAAGGGGAAGACAATGATTACTCGGTTTGCCACTCTAACCAGCCGATTCGCAGTCGCGATCGCCCTGTCACTGGCCCTGTTTGCCTGCGGTGGCGGGGGTGGCGGCGGCGGTGGGGGCTTCCTGCCGGACCCCGGCCCCGATGATGTCACCTGGTTCCTCTCGCTGGCGCTGCTGGACGCGAACGGCAACGCTACCAGCACCGTGACCTCGACCACCCCCGCCACCCTGCAGGTGAAGGTCAACCGGACCCGTGCCAGCGGCACGCCGATCGCGGACGCCGTGGTAACCGCATCCACCACCCTCGGCGTCTTTGTGCCGGACAACGGCACTGCGCTGACCGATGGCGACGGCGTCGCCACCCTGCAACTGAACGCAGATGGCACGCTGGGTGCCGGCACCGTCACCGTGACTGCGGACGCACCCGCAGGTACCGTCTCGGCGACGATCAACTTCCAGGTGGCACCTGCCGCACTGCGTCTGGGCTACTTCCAAGACGGCGCCTTCTTCCCGGGAGAGATAGGCATTGAGCCGTCATCGGAGCTGGTTGCGAATGGATCCGCGCAACTGTTGATCGCGATCGTCGACGAAGACGGCCTGCGCGTGGACTCGGAGGAGAGCATCCGCATCAGCAGCGAGTGCCTGGTCACCGACAAGGCCACGCTGGATCCACCCAGCCCCATCACGACCACCACCGGCCAGATCAACGTCACCTACACTGCCGTGGGCTGCAGCGGCGATGACAGCCTGACTGCCAGCCTTGAAGGTGGTTCCGGTCAGGCCATTGGCGTGGTCAGCATTGCCGAGCCCGCGGCGCGCAGCCTCGGCTTCGTCAGCGCCACACCCGATACCATCGTCCTCAAGGGAACCGGCGGTGGTCCCGGTCGCCAGGAATCATCTACCGTGGTGTTCCAGGTCATCGACAGCAACAACAACCCGCTGGGCGGGGTGCGGGTCAATTTTGCCCTCACCACGGAAACAGGGGGGCTGCAGTTGTCGCCGTCTTCCGGCGTCAGCAATGCAGACGGGGAGGTCAGCGTTACCGTATTCTCCGGCAACATCCCGACGCCGGTTCGCGTCATCGCCAGCATTGTTGTCGACGGACGAACCCTGTCGACAGTATCCGACGTACTGGTCGTCAGCACCGGCTTGCCCGACCAGAACTCCATCAGTCTGTCGGTCGAAGGCGGTTTCGTTGTCGAGCAGGGCTTCACCGTCGACGGTATCGAGCGAACCCTGACGGTCAGAATGGCTGACAAGTTCAACAATCCCGTGCCGGACGGCACCGCAGCCACCTTTACCACTGAATACGGCACGATTGATCCGTCCTGTGCCACCGGCATCGCCAATGGCCAGCGCCTGACCGGTACTCCGCAATCCGGTTCCTGCAGTGTACTCTGGACCAGCGGTCAACCCAGAACCCCGAGCTTCGAGGCCGGGGACCGTATTGTCAGAATTGACGACCCGGAATCCTATGGCGCCTGCCCCAGCCACAACGGCAGACCGAACGGCAGAAACGGCGGTTTCCCCTGCCCCGATGATCTTGGTCCGGTGCGCGGTGGTCGTTCCACGGTCCTGGTCTATGCGGTGGGGGAAGAGTCCTTTATCGACCGCAATGGCAACGGCATCATGGACGAGGAGGAGCAGGACCTGTTTGTGAATCTCAGCGAGGCGTTCATCGACCACAATGAAGACGGTCGCTTCAACCCGGTGATGGATTGCGACGATGACCCCGACAGCCTGGCCTGCATCTCCGGCTTCGAGGAGACGTTCGTCGACTTCAACAGTGACGGCCGTTTCAACTTCAACGCTACCAATCCCTTCACCAATGAAGGGCCCGCCGTCTACAACGGCCTGCTGTGCCCCCGGGAGGGCGACGGTGTCTGGTGCAGCCGCGAACTGGTCAACGTCCGCGACCAGACCGTGCTGATTCTCTCCGCCGATCCAGCGTGGGAGATGATCCTCGTGAACAACCGCACCCGCGGTATTGCCACCAGAGCCAGTGAGGCGGATGAATTCACCGTCTACGTCTCCGACATATTCAACAACAAGCCGCCGGCGGGCTCGGAGATTGAAGTGAGTGCCAGCGGCGAGTGCACGATCGAGAGCGCAACGTCGATTACCGTCCCGGTCAGCGCCGCGCCAGGCGCCTTCGGATTCGCGCTGCGGACAGGCGGCGACGGTGGTGACGGCAGCGTCAATATTACCCTCAACCCCGCAGGCGATTCCGGGTCATTCACCCGGACCTTTGCCTGCAGCTCTTCTCCGCCCCCGGACCCGTGTGATTTCTCACCGCGCCCCCCGGAGTGTGAAGCCCCCT
>TARA_R110002110_G_scaffold65206_4_pt1 | contig 146520 bp, 144 predicted proteins | sample TARA_R110002110 | Tara Oceans TARA_R110002110 (sample SAMEA4397330) | marine metagenome | biome: Polar Biome; feature: [SRF] surface water layer (ENVO:00010504); material: water (ENVO:00002006), including particulate matter (ENVO:01000060) such as... | depth 5 m | reverse complement strand
CCTTTTATTTTCCCTTTTATTTTCCCTTTTATTTTCCCTTTTATTTTAATTGTTTTTCAAGCCAATATGCTTTTAAGCGCTGTAATGGATTCTGGTTTCCCAGCCATAATTTATTTCGCTTTGCATATTGTTGATAGGCATCAAAAATGTGAAAGTAAGGGGCGGGATAAATGGGGCCGCGATTTAAAAGTATTTTTAAAACCTCTGTTGCTGCGATACTCGAGCAAAGCTGGCACCCCATAATGGTTGATGGCCCTCGTTTTTCTTTTAGATTTATCTTGTCGGGTAAGATTAGGTAGTGTTTATGAGGTGATTTGGGGCTTAGTCCAAGAGCAAACCGTATGATCTGTTGCGTATAAGTTTTATTTTTAAACCTGAAATATTCTTCAAAAGACATTTTGTTGGGCATGAAGATAAGGTGAGCGCACCCCATTCCCAAGGGGGCTGCGGTGATGGCGGGAATGTTGCGTTGGTAGCAAGCCGCAAATATTTGCGCCCTCGCTTCAAGTTCAAAAAAATCAAGACCATCCACAAAGATATCCACACCCTCTAAAAAATCAGGGATTGAATTTTGATCTATACCTTCTGCAAATAGTTCCACTTTCGCATTAGGGTTGATTGCCTCAGCCATTTTTTTGAGCGTTTGTGCCTTAGGTTGGCCGATTGTTTCTGTGGTCGCGCCAACCTGGCGATTAAAGTTGGCTAGTTCAAATGTATCAAAGTCGGCAATGTGAAAGTTTGATAGTCCTAAACGCAGTTGTGTTAATAGATGCAGTCCACCGACACCGCCCATGCCTGCGATGGCAATTTTTTTATTTTTTAGCGTTATTTGTTCTTCGGGCGTGACCCAGCCAATATTTCTAGAGAAAGCTTGTTCGTAATCAAAGGGTGGGATCTTATTTTCAGTATTCATATCAAGTGAACTTCCAAACTATAAAAAAGGCTTGTTTTCTGAGTATAGGATGAATTATAACTGAGTGTCGTTAAATAGAATGTTTGATTTTTTCAGTAATCAACTCAGCTTTGGGTAAAGTAAAAATAGCATTATATTATGCGGCTAATATTTGATCCCAAAGACAAGGGGCAGTATACTTGGCCCGCTTGGCAACCTTTATGTGTCGGTAAAATATTATGATGCACAGCAAGTTTAGGCATCGCGACGCTTTGTGGGCTCTTATGACACAGGCTTTAGTTATTTTAATCTGCTTGCCCCTTGTGTGGTTTTTTTGGCAGATTCAAGCCGCAGGGTCGCTCTTGCTAGGTGGGTTGGTGTGTTTGTTACCCAACGTATACTTGTATAGAAAAGCGTTTTCGCATTTTGGCGCAAGACAAGCAAAACAAATTTTAAAGGATTTGTTTCTGGGGGAAGCTGTGAAGCTATTGCTCACAGCAATTTTGTTTGTTGGCGCACTGTTAGTTACCTGGGCGCTTCCCCTTTGGATTTTTATTGGGTTTATTCTGGCTCAAGTTGGATTTTGGTTGGCTCCCATATATTTGGGGGTAAGAAAAACTTTAATTAAATAACGAAAAGAGTATGACTGGCGAAGCAATCACAACAACGCAATATATACAGCACCACTTAACTAACCTAACGATAGGTCCAAGTGACTCTTTTTGGAGCGTCAACATAGATACTTTGGTTGTGTCTTGGGTTTTAGGTTTGGGCTTTTTGCTTTTATTTCGGTTTGCTGCCGTGCGAGCCACATCGGGCGTGCCTGGAAAACTGCAAAACGTAGTTGAGGTCCTGGTGGATTTTGTCGCTCAGCAGGTAAAAGATACTTATCATGGCAAAAGTGAGCTGATAGCGCCTTTAGCCCTCACCATTTTTGTGTGGGTATTTTTGATGAACCTGATGGATCTTGTTCCTGTCGACTTGTTGCCTCTGATGGCGCACAAAGCTGGCTTGGAATATTTAAAGGTCGTTCCTACGACGGATCCCAACTTAACATTGGGAATGTCTATCAGCGTTTTCTTATTGGTCATCTTTTATAACTTTAAGATGAAAGGCCCGGTTGGACTCCTTAAAGAAATGTTGACTGTGCCGTTTGGCCCGTGGCTGTTTCCCTTTAATTTATTATTAAGGCTGGTCGATGAGATTGCAAAGCCCATCTCTTTAGGATTACGATTGTTTGGTAACCTTTATGCAGGCGAACTTATTTTTATTTTAATCGCATTGCTACCATGGTGGACACAGTGGCCATTAGGTTGGGTTTGGGCTGTGTTTCATATTTTAATCATTGTGTTGCAGGCCTTTATTTTTATGATGCTGACTATTGTATACATTAGCCAGGCTCATGAGGCGCATTAGTTTTTTTATTTTTTTTTAAGTTAATCTTTGGGTAGGAGAGACAATGGAAATCGCACAAATCGTATCTAGTTTACAAGGCTTCACTGCAGTAGCAGTTGCTATCCTAATTGGCTTTGGCGCTATGGGTACCGCCATAGGCTTTGGATTGCTAGGTGGTAAATTCTTAGAGGGCGCAGCGCGTCAACCTGAAATGGTACCTATGCTTCAAGTTAAAATGTTTATCGTTGCAGGCTTGCTGGACGCGGTTTCCATGATTGGGGTTGGTATTGCTTTGTACTTTACTTTTGCAAGTCCTTTCTTGTCTCAAGTGATGTCTCACGTACCCGGTTAAGTTCTTTTAAGGAGAGGGTATAGTGAATATTAATTTAACCCTGTTTGGCCAAATGATCACTTTCATTTTGTTCGTTTGGTTTACAAAGGCTTTTGTTTGGCCTCCGATTGTCAGCGCGCTCAAAGAGCGCGAAGATAAAATTGCCGATGGCCTTGCGGCTGCAGAAAGTGGGCATTTGGAGCTGGCACAAGCCCAAGAACGTTCTGAGGTTAGTTTAAAAGAGGGGCAAGAGGCCGCCTCTAAAATTATCTTGGAGGCGCAAAAACAATCAGACTCCATTATAGATGCGGCAAGACAAAAGGCCCATGAAGAAGGGCAGCGCATTATTGATCAAGCTCAGAATGAAGTTGAGAACATGGTCCAAGAAGCAAAAGAAACTTTAAGACAGCGATTTGCTGAAATGGCGTTGTTTGGTGCTGAGAAGGTCTTAGAAAAATCAATAGACCCCGCTTCACATCAACAAATGTTGGATAAACTGGTACAGGAAATTTAATATCCATGTCAGTCGAATACAAAGTGTCTCGTCCCTATGCCAGGGCAATCTTTGAGCTGGCATTTGAGCAAAACAACATGCAGGCATGGTCTGAAATGCTTAAGTCAGCAGAGCTGATTGTTACTAATGAAGTTGTGCATAGTATGTTGAAAAATCCGGCATATGGCTCAGGTGAGACTGTTCAGATGATATTGGATATTGCAGGGGAAAGCTTCACCCCTGAGTGCCAAAATCTAATGCACACTCTGGCACATTTTAAGCGCTTGCTTTTGATGCCACAGATATGTGAGCAATTTGAAGCTTTTCGAGCAGAGGCTGAAAAGATAGTAGACGTTAAGCTGACTTCTGCATTCCCTGTTTCGGAGCAAGACCAAGAGCGCTTTAGGCAATCGTTGAAGAAAAAATTACAACGAGATATTGCGTTGGAGTGCCAAGAAGATCCCAGTATATTGGCTGGGGCTGTTATTCGCTCTGGTGACTTGCTTATTGATGGTTCTTTACGCGGCAAACTTGCTAAACTCGGCGACGCCATGGGTGTCTTCTAATAATTAATTTAAAACTTTAAGTTAGAGAATATGGTTATGCGATTAAATCCTTCTGAAATTAGCGAGCTGATTCGTCAGCGTATTGAAAAAACGGATATCGATGCGAAAGCACGAACCGTTGGAACCATCATAAGTGTGGGTGACGGAATTGTTCGTATACATGGTTTGAATGACGTCATGCTAGGGGAGATGATAAAGTTCCCTGGTGATGTTTATGGTTTGGCTTTAAACCTTGAGCGGGATTCTGTTGGGGCGGTAATATTGGGCTCTGCTGATAAGTTGGCAGAAGGACAATCCGTAGAGTGTACAAACCGAATATTAGAGGTGCCCGTTGGTGACGCACTATTAGGACGCGTGGTTGATGCGTTGGGGCGACCTATTGATGGCAAGGGTGATATTGACGCTAAAGAAACCGCCCCAATTGAAAAAGTAGCGCCAGGCGTTATTGCTCGACAATCAGTGGACCAGCCAATGCAAACAGGCATGAAAGCCATCGATGCTATGGTACCTGTGGGCCGAGGTCAAAGAGAGTTAATTATTGGTGATAGACAAACGGGTAAAACCGCTATTGCGATTGACGCAATCATTAACCAAAAAGACACGGGCGTAAAGTGTGTTTATGTGGCAATAGGTCAAAAAGCATCTTCTGTTGCGAGTGTTGTGAAGAAGCTAGAAGAGCATGGCGCGATGAAGCACACGATTGTTGTTGCGGCCTCTGCCAGTGAGGCGGCTGCTCTGCAATTCATAGCACCTTATTCGGGGTGCTCTATGGGTGAGTATTTTCGCGATAAAGGGGAAGATGCCCTTATTGTTTATGATGATTTGACCAAGCAAGCTTGGGCCTATAGGCAAATCTCATTATTGTTGAAGCGGCCTCCCGGTCGAGAAGCTTATCCTGGCGATGTCTTTTACCTGCACTCACGTTTGCTTGAAAGAGCTGCTCGAGTCAATGCAGACCATATTGAAAAACTAACCAATGGCCAGGTGAAAGGAAAGACCGGCTCTTTAACTGCGCTACCTATTATTGAAACACAGGCGGGAGACGTTTCAGCGTTTATTCCGACCAATGTAATTTCTATTACTGATGGGCAAATATTCTTAGAAAGTGATTTGTTTAACGCCAACATTCGCCCAGCGATTAATGCGGGACTCTCTGTTTCTCGGGTGGGGGGCGCGGCCCAAACCAAGGCGATTAAGAAGTTAGGGGGCGGTGTGCGCTTGGCATTAGCCCAGTATCGTGAGTTAGCCGCTTTTGCACAATTTGCATCTGACTTGGACGAGGCGACCCGCAAGCAATTGGCTCGTGGACAACGTGTTATGGAGGCGATGAAGCAAAAGCAATTTTCACCTTACTCTGTTGCCGAGCAGTCTGTTGTCTTGTATGCCATTGACAGGGGCTTGTTGGATGATGTTGATCTCAAGCAAGTTCTAATCTTTGAGCAAGGTATGTTGGATTTTGTGAAGAAAGAGCATGCGGATTTAATTTCTGACTTAAATAGTAAAGGCGATTTCAATGATGATATTGATGCGAGACTAAAAGCAGCTATTGAATCATTTAAGCAATCTTCCTCTTGGCAGCTGACAAAGGGTGAGTAGACATAATGTCTGGTGCAAATGAAATACGAAGTAAAATAAAAAGTATTAAAAGTACGCAAAAAATAACAAGCGCCATGGAAATGGTTGCCGCTAGTAAAATGCGAAAAGCGAAGCAACGCATGGAGGCCTCTCGTCCATATGCTGATAAAATTCGTATTGTTATTGAGCATTTGGCACATAGTCATTCCGAGTATCGACATCCGTTTCTTATTGAGCGGGAAGAGAGGGCGGTTGGCGTCATTGTTATTTCTAGCGACAGAGGTTTGTGTGGCGGTCTAAATGGCAATTTATTTAGACATATATTAAAAGAGCACAGCCGTTTAGAGCAAAAAGGAGTAAAAACTTCTTATTGCGCTATAGGCTCTAAAGCAGAGGCTTATTTGAGGCGTCTGGATGTGCCATTATTGGCTTCTACCAGCCGGCTAGGAGACAAGCCTGAGGTCGCTGATGTGATTGGTGCCGTTGGCGTTATGTTAAAGGCCTTTGATAAGGGCGAGATTGATGCTATCTATATCTCTTATAACATGTTTGTGAATACCATGACTCAACAAGCGGTTATTAAAAAGGTTTTGCCGATTGCGCCAGACAAAGACTCTTTTTCTGAGGCTCCGTCTGAGACTAAGTATTGGGATTATCTTTATGAGCCTGATGCCAAAGAATTGTTAGATGCACTGTTAACGCGCTTTATTGAGGCCCAGGTTTATCACGGTGTTGTAGAGAATTTTGCCTGTGAGCAGTCTGCGAGAATGATAGCTATGAAAAGTGCTTCAGAGAACGCAAGTGAATTAATTGATAATTTGCAGTTGGTCTACAACAAAGCCAGACAAGCTGCGATTACGCAAGAACTGTCAGAGATCGTGAGTGGTGCCGCCGCGGTTTAGTGTTAGGTAATAATTAAAATCCCAGTTGGGAAAGTGAGCGAAAAATGAGTACAGCTGAAGCGATGACTGTTTCTGATACCACAATTGGTGAAATTGTTGAAATCATTGGTGCGGTTGTGGACGTTGAGTTTCCACGTAGTAATGTGCCGAAAGTGTATGATGCTTTAATTGTTGGGGAAGCAGGCTTAACGCTTGAAGTTCAGCAGCAACTTGGGGATGGCGTTGTTAGAACCATCGCAATGGGAACAACAGACGGTGTCAAAAGAGGCCTGAAAGTTCAGAATACCCAGGAGCCAATAAAAGTACCGGTTGGACAGAAAACGCTAGGTCGTATCATGGATGTTTTGGGAACACCCATTGATGAGCAAGGGCCAATTAATGAAGAACAAAGGTTGGCTATTCACAGAGACGCGCCTTCTTTTCAGGAGCAGGCTGCTAGTGATGAGTTATTGGAAACCGGCATTAAAGTTATTGACTTGATCTGCCCATTTGCTAAAGGTGGTAAGGTCGGGTTGTTCGGTGGTGCAGGTGTAGGTAAGACCGTCAACATGATGGAGCTTATACGTAATATTGCTATTGAGCATAGTGGTTATTCTGTTTTTGCCGGAGTAGGCGAACGAACTCGTGAAGGTAATGACTTTTATCATGAGATGAAGGACTCCAGCGTTTTAGATAAGGTTTCTTTGGTTTATGGGCAAATGAACGAGCCACCAGGAAACCGCTTAAGAGTTGCGTTAACAGGATTGACTATTGCTGAAAGCTTTAGAGACGAAGGCCGCGACGTTTTGCTTTTTATTGATAATATTTATCGTTATACGCTTGCGGGTGTGGAAGTGTCTGCACTGTTGGGTAGAATGCCATCCGCGGTGGGGTATCAGCCCACATTGGCGGAAGAAATGGGGCGCTTGCAAGAGCGAATCACATCCACAAAAACCGGATCTATTACCTCTATCCAGGCTGTATATGTTCCTGCGGATGATTTAACCGATCCCTCCCCTGCAACAACATTTGCTCACTTGGACGCGACGGTTGTATTGTCAAGGCAAATCGCTGAGTTAGGAATATATCCTGCTGTAGATCCGCTGGACTCTACGAGTCGACAACTAGATCCCTTGGTTGTTGGGCAAGAGCATTATGATGTGGCCCGAGGTGTTCAAGGTACCTTGCAACGCTATAAAGAACTAAAAGATATTATTGCAATTTTGGGTATGGATGAGCTGTCTGAAGAAGATAAAGCATCTGTTTCTAGGGCTAGAAAAATTCAACGGTTTTTATCCCAGCCCTTCTTTGTTGCAGAGGTTTTCACTGGCTCTCCAGGTAAGTATGTCTCTTTAAAAGACACAATCAAAGGATTTAAAGGTATTATTGACGGTGAGTACGATCATCTGCCAGAGCAAGCTTTTTATATGGTGGGAAGCATAGATGAAGCGGTTGAAAAAGCCAAAGGTATGTCATAAGTTAAGGTTACCACTATGTCTAAATCCATACAGGTTGATATTGTTAGTGCTGAGTCTGAAATATTTTCAGGAGAGGCAACGAGAGTTTTTGCGACAGGTATTCTGGGGGAGTTAGAAGTTGCGGCGGGGCATGCGCCGCTATTAACAGGCCTGTTACCCGGGCCTATCAGGCTTCGTCTAAAAGATGGGGCAGAGGAAATTGCCTATGTCACAGGTGGTATATTAGAGATCCAACCTGGGCACGTGACAGTCTTAGCTGATACGGTTGTACGAGCTAGAGATTTCAACGAGATGGAAGCCATCAAAGCAAGAGAGCAGGCGGAACAAGCAATTCAAGATAGCCAGTCTAGAGTAGACATAGCTCGAGCGCGCGCTGAGCTTGTTCAGGCTGCTGGCATGTTAAGAGCGATTCAAGACCTGAAAAAGAAAGGCAAGTACAAATAAACTGAAAAGTTGACTAAATAGCCGTTAAAAAAAGAGTTTTTTTGACAGAACTGCCTATTTTTGTGGCGAAAGCTGTTTATTTTGCTTAAAGTGCAAAAATGGTAAGAAAAAATCAAATAAGTAAGGTAACGACATGGATTTAAGTATTGTCGTTCTAGCGGCGGGGCAAGGCACAAGAATGATGTCCCCTCTTCCTAAGGTTCTGCACCCCATCGGCGGAAAGCCAATGTTGGAGCATGTTCTTAAAGCTGCCCAAACACTCAATCCTAGCCAAATTATCATCATCCATGGGTATGAAGGGGAGTTGGTTAAACAACACTTCAAGTCTTTTCCTTTAACCTGGGTTGAACAGACTGAGCGCCTGGGCACAGGTGATGCTGTCTCTAAAGCATTACCCCATATCCCGGATGACCATAGGGTGCTAACGCTTTATGGTGATGTGCCTTTAATTGCACCTGATACTTTGAAACGTTTGTTGGCCGCAGCGCCTGAAAACAGCATTGGTTTATTGACAGCAATAGCAAGTGACCCCACAGGGCTTGGACGAATCGTTCGCGAAGACCGGCGTGTTATGCGGATTGTAGAAGAGAACGATGCGAATGATATTGAAAAACAAATACACGAAGTTAACACGGGTATATTTGTTGTGGGCAAACAAAACCTAGAAAGGTGGGTCCCCCTGATAGAAAATACTAACGCTAAGGGCGAGTATTACTTGACTGATATTATTCAAATGGCAGCTGAGGAAGGGTGCGACATAGTAACGGCCGTTCCAAGCGTAGTCGAAGAGGTTCTGGGGGTTAACGATAAGTCCCAGCAAGTGACTGCAGAACGTTATTATCAGCGCCATTTGGCTGAAGCACTATTAAAGAAAGGTGTCTGTATTTTTGATCCTGCGCGATTTGATTTGCGAGGTTCGCTTGAGGCTGATATTGATGTTGTGATCGATGTGAATGTTGTGATCGAAGGTAAGGTTACAATGAAAAAAAATACTCGCATTGGTCCCAATTGTGTTTTGATCAATTGTGAGCTGGGAGAAAACGTCTCTATTTTGGCCAACTCATATCTAGAAGACGTTATTGTTGGTGATAACTGCTCTGTTGGGCCATTCGCTAGGCTGCGTCCCGGCACTGAGTTGTCAAGCGACGTGCACATAGGTAATTTTGTTGAAATTAAAAATACCATTATTGGTAAGGGTTCCAAGGTTTCTCACCTTAGTTATATTGGCGATGCTGTCATGGGCAAAACAGTTAACATTGGTGCAGGAACAATTACATGCAACTATGATGGTGCGAATAAATATAGAACGATTATTGGCGATAATGCTTTTATCGGTTCAGATACACAATTAATTGCGCCAGTTAAAGTGGGCGAGGGCGCAACCATTGCCGCAGGCTCCACGTTGACGAAGGATGCGCCTGCGCACCAGCTCACTATGACACACAAGTTGTTACATCGTTCTGAAGATGGGTGGGCGAGACCCGTGAAGCAAAAAGGTGGCACATCAAAAAAAACAACCAACTTCACTTACTCTTCTGAAGAAGTCAAGTCCAAATAACACGAGGTCACTTATGTGTGGGATAACAGCACTTGTTTCACAGCGCGATATTGCGCCATTATTGGTTGAAGGCTTGAAGCGTTTGGAGTACAGGGGCTATGATTCTGCAGGTCTGGCTGTATTGGGCGCAGATGGAGAGCTTATTCGTCGAAGAGTTTGTGGCAAGGTAAGGGATTTAGATGATGCGCTATCGAAAGCGCCTGCCCTGGGGAAAATTGGTCTGGCTCATACTAGGTGGGCCACGCATGGGCAACCTAGCGAAATCAATGCACACCCCCACACGTTTGAAGATAGCATTGCATTGGTGCATAACGGCATTATTGAAAACTTTGAAACATTACGAGCGGAGCTAATAGAAAAAGGTCATCGTTTTGAATCGGAAACAGATTCAGAAGTGATAGTGTGCTTGCTGGGAGACTTGCTTAAATTGGGGTGCTCCCTTAAAGAGGCTGTGCAAGAGGCAATGGATCGGCTAGAGGGTACCTATGCGCTTTGTGTTGTTTCTAAGGCTGAGCCTGACCATATTATTGTTGCACGCAAGGGCAGCCCATTGGTTTTGGGGGTGGGCATTGGTGAACACTATATTGCTTCCGATACTTTAGCTTTATTGCCTTTTACACAAGAAATTGTTGTGTTAGAAGAGGGGGACATTGCAGATGTCTATCAACACAAGTTTGAAATTTTTGATGCCTCGGGAAAGCTAAGCCAAAGACCTGTAAAGAAAATTTCTATCAGCTTGCAAAGCGTGGATCGTGGTTCTTATCGTCACTTTATGCAAAAAGAGATCTTCGAGCAACCTCAAGCCGTTTGTGCGGCAATGGAGGGGCGGTTATCCGGTGAGGATATCCATGATCGTATTTTTGGTTCTTGTGCCTCCGACATATTTGATCGGGTTCGGCATGTTCAGATTGTGGCTTGTGGCACGAGCTATCATGCGGGGTTGGTGGCAAAAAGCTGGATAGAGAGTATCACTGGGTTGTCTTGTCAGGTTGATGTCGCTAGCGAGGTACGGTACCAGCGTCAGGTGGTCCCCAATGGCACGTTGTTTGTTAGCTTGTCTCAGTCTGGTGAGACTGCTGATACACTGGCTGCATTGAAAGGTATATCCTCAGACTGTTATTGTGGCACACTTGCAATATGTAACGTGCCTGAAAGCGCTTTAGTTCGAGAATCACAGTGCGTATTGTTGACGCATGCGGGGCCTGAAATTGGCGTAGCCTCGACCAAAGCATTTACCACGCAGTTGGTTGCCCTTTTAATGTTAACCCATTGCCTAGGGAAAAGGAACGACCAGATAAAGACCCGAGAGGCAGGTATCGCGAAACAGCTCCGAAAATTACCAGCTTTGTTAGAAGAAACCCTGAAGCTCGATAGTATTATTGAAAGATACTCTGAACGGTTTGAAGAAAAAAATCATACCTTGTTTTTGGGACGAGGCAAGCAGTATGCTATTGCCAAAGAAGGCGCATTGAAATTAAAAGAAATCTCCTATATTCATGCGGAAGCTTACCCTGCAGGTGAGCTAAAACATGGGCCTTTAGCTTTGGTGGATAAACACATGCCAGTGGTTGTGGTGGCAAGTAAGGATTCCATGTTAGAGAAACTTAAGTCCAATATTCATGAAGTTTTAGCGCGCAAGGGTGAGGTGTTTTTAATCGCTGAAAAGAGCGTTGCATTTACAGCCAAGCAAAATATGACTGTCATTGAGGTGCCTGATGCGGGAGAGCTTTTGTCTCCTATCGTGATGACACTACCACTACAGCAGTTAGCGTATCACGTTGCTTTGCGGAAGGGGACAGATGTGGATCAGCCTAGAAATCTTGCAAAATCTGTTACGGTTGAATAATGTGTGGTCGATTTGCCTTATTTGCTGATATTAAGCAGATAGAAGAGCACTTTCAGTTACGACGAGGCTTTATTATGCGGCCGCGCTATAATATAGCGCCCACACAAATGATCCCTATCATAACGACTCTCGGGCGTGGCGTTGTTTTTAGTCGTTGGTCTTTTTTGCCACATTGGGCTAAAGCTCAAGATGGTCAGATGCCGCAAGGTTATATCAATGCGAGACAAGAGACATTATTGGAAAAGCCGACGTTTAAACAAGCCGCTTTAAAAAAACGTTGCATTGTTCCCATATCAGGTTATTACGAGTGGAAAGCTTTAGGCGGCAAAAAGCAGCCTTTTTACATTTTCTCACCTGGCCGTGCGGTTTTGGGGTTGGCTGGCATATGGTCAGTGTGGCACGAAAAGCAATCAGAAGAAGAAAACACATGCGCCGTGATCACGATAGCTTCAGGCGACAAGCTGTCTGCCATCCATGAGAGGAAGCCCGTTATTTTGCAGCCCAAAGATTATGAAGCTTGGTTAGATCCTAAATCTAATGAAACACAGATAAGTGATTGCTTTGAGGCCGCGTTGGATGAGCAGTTACTCAAAGCATATCCCGTTTCTCCACAAATGAACGCACCCAGCTTTGACTTAAAAGAATGCGTTAGCCCATTATAAATATCTTTATTCATTTGGTGTGCCCCTTTACTTATAAATGGTGTGTTGGCATAATCGCTGGTTTGGTAAATTTACTATTATAACGGTGGAGTTTTAAATGGCCCCTAGAAAAGCAACAAAGTCAACAATGAAGAGAAAAACAGTTCAATCTTCTCAGAAGAAAGAAAGAGTTCGAGCCATTAAAGAACGCCAGTCTAGAGCTGAAATTTTCCAGCATATTGCGATGGATACAGATATCAAGCGAGTTGATGTTGAAGCTGTTTTTGATTCTTTGGCCAAATTGGTTAAAGCACACTTGAAGAAGCAAGGTTCAGGTGAGATTATTTTGCCAAAGTTGGGGTTAAAAATTAGAAAAGTTCGTCGTAAAGCAACTAAACAGCGTAAAATGGTTAGCCCATTAACTGGTACTGAAGTTGTAATTCCTTCTAAGCCTGCTCGTGATGATGTGAAGTTAGTTGTGCTAAAGAGCTTGAAAGAAGCTGTTGACGCTTAAAGCCTTTAAAAAAGGGCAATTTTCAGTGGCCTTCACTGGGTTTACTGCGCTTCCACTTAATTACAGACAACCCTCCCTCAATATAGGGGGAGGGTACTGATTCCCAACACTTATCCAATAAGTCCAAAGCTAACCTTTAAAAAATTTCGGGAGATCTTGCCAGCAATCTTGGTAATTCTTTTGTAATTGTGCGCTGCTCAGTGCTTCTTGTGTCACATACCAGGGCAAGTGGCTTTCAATCATAAACGCCAGGGTATTTTCTTGTTTTTCAGGTTTTAAGCATGCTTCACGCGCAGCGATCGTTGTTTGTGCGTCAGGTCCGTGCCCAGACATACAGTTATGCAAGCTGCCGCCCCCAGGGGCAAACCCTTTTTTCTTTGCATCATATGTTCCATGAATGAGCCCCATATACTCGCTCATAATATTACGATGGTAATACGGCGGCCTAAACGTGTTTTCAGCGACCATCCAACGCTCTGGGAAGATAACAAAATCAATGTTTGCAAGACCAGGTAATGCGGTTTGAGATGTGAGTACAGTGAAGATGGAGGGGTCACAGTGATCATAGCTGACGGTATTGATGGCATTAAACAAAGAAAGGTTGTATTTATAGGGGGCATAATTGCCATGCCAAGCCACAACATTCAAGGGGGAGTGCTTTATTGGCGCGCTCCAAAGTTGACGGCCATATTTGCAGATAAGGTTAAAGGCGCCGGCCTTGTCCTCGAACCAGGCATTAGGTATGCAAAAGTCTCTGGGGTTGGCTAATCCGTTGCTACCAATGGGGCCTAAATCTGGTAAGCAAAACGGAGCGCCAAAGTTTTCACAGACGTAGCCTTTTATCACCGGAGCTAGGCATTCAACTTGAAACACAACGCCCCGGGGAATGACCGCGATTTCTTTAGGCTTTATCTCTAAAATGCCCATTTCAGTTTTTAGCCTTAATGCGCCTTCACAAGGAATAATGAGCAGCTCCCCGTCAGCGTTATAAAAATAATCAACCATACTTTGGTTGGCAGCATATAGGTGGACAGCGGCACCATCTTGTTGCATTGGGTTGCCGTTTGATATGAAAGTTTGGCAACCTGCCAGGAAGTCTTTTGGTTTGGCTGGTGGGGGCATTGGATCCCAGCGTAACTGTTCAGGGGTCGCTATAAGCGATTGCTTTTCCAGATTAAGTTTGAAGCCCATCTTTTTTTCAAAGCGATGGTGCTTTACTTGTGGGTAGATTCTATAGAGCCAACTTTTAATATTTTGGTGTCTGGGGCGAGTAAAGGCACTGCCGTTTAATTGTTCGGCATACAGGCCATGGGCGGGTTTCTGTGGCGTGTTTTGTCCGAGTGGTAGGGTATTAGCCAAAGCTTCTGTTTGCCAGTATCCCGGCATGCCAGATAGGTATGTCAGGGGGGTATTTATCTGGGGCTCGCTCTTCTTTTCCATCATGCTTTCCTGCTTGTATTAAACTAACTTCCTGACTTGTTTTATGTGAAGATTGGTTGCTATCCATGTCGGACTTGGATAGACTCAGTTTCTCAATTTAAAATAGAGAGGTTAGCATACCCTAACTACCTCAATGCAAGCCTTCAACATAAGAAAGCTTAATAGCACAATAATGGTTTCTCCATGCAAACTCAGAAAAAACAATCTTTAATACTACCAATTGCTATGTTTTGCGTGGCTGCGTTTTTCTATTTATATGAGTTTTTGCTGCGTGTCTCGCCCAACGTTTTAGAAAAAGAGTTATTTCAAGCATTTGGAATGGATGCTCGGGCTTTTGGGGTTTTTACATCTTGTTATTATTGGTCATATGCAGCACTACAATTGCCAGTGGGCGCTTGGACAGATAAGTATGGCCCGAGAAGATTGTTAACCTTCGCTGTTTTGTTGTGTGCAGGTAGCACCTATTTATTGGCTATGACTGAAAGTTTCTTTTTAAGTTGTGTTTGTCGTTTTTTGATTGGTGCGGGTTCGGCGTTTGCTTTTATTAGTTGCTTAAAAATTATTAATATATGGTTCGATGCAAAATGGTTCCCTTTTTTGACTGGGATGACTTTGGCCATTGGTACATTAGGGGCGGCCGTCGGAGGTCAACCATTGTCCTTAGCGTTGCATTTTTATGATTGGCGTTCGCTGTTGAATATTATTTCGGGTGTTGGTTTGGTCTTGGGTATTTTATCTTGGTTGTTAGTTAAAGATAAAAATCCCATTAAAAAAGAACAGCACTCTTCAAATAAAAGGCCGAAATTTTTTCGTTGTTTGTTGGACGTTATAAAACATCCACAAAACTGGCTAGTGGGTTTATATGCATTTTTTGTGACCGCACCGACAGATGCTTTTGGTGGGGCCTGGGGGGTAAAATTTCTAACAGATGTGCATGGCATTTCTAGAAATGATGCTTCAACGGCAGCCGTAACCATGACTTTTATTGGCATGGCGATAGGTAGTCCTCTATTAGGCTGGATGTCTGGGCGGTTAAATAGCAGAAAGTGGCCTATGTTATTGTCTAGCATCTCGGCCGCTATTTTCTTAACACTCATTATTTATTTACCCACCCTAAATGGCTTGGGTGCGTCACTATTATTTTTTTGTTTTGGTGCCAGTGCAACCTACGTTTTGGCATTTGTCATGATTCGACGGCTCACGGCTTCCATCTATGTGGCTACAGCAGTTGGTTTTGTTAATATGATGTCTATGATAGGCAGTTCACTCCTTACCTATATTATTGGGTGGTTTTTAGATGTCATGCGTGCTGGCGCCGTAAGTGAGCTCGGCATCCCCCTTTATTCCATAAATGCATTTCACATTAGTTTAGTTGTTTTGCCTGTATTTTATACTGTGAGTGCATTCTTAGTCGTACCATTTATAAGAGATAATAAGGATTAATCATGCCTGAGATGGTAGATTTGATGCATAAAATTTTGGCTCCCCTCAATCGTGTGCAAAAGAATGCCGTTGCGTCTGAAGCAAAGCATTTGTGTGTGTTAGCGGGCGCAGGAAGTGGTAAAACACGTGTCATTGTTCATCGTATCGCCTGGTTCTTAGCATCAGGAAAAGCAAGCTCGGCCAATATTTTGGCGGTGACGTTTACGAATAAAGCGGCGAATGAAATGCGGGAGCGTATTGCGCAATTAATTTCTTTGCCAACCTCAAATTTTTGGGTGGGTACTTTCCATGGTATTGCACACCGAATTTTAAGACGACACCATGTCACCTTGGGGTTGCCGGATAACTTTCAAATTATTGACTCTGATGATCAATTGCGATTAATTAAAAGAACGATAAGAGAGATTGGTATAGATGAGGAGGCCTGTGAGCCTAAGAAAGCACAAGGATTTATTAACAAGCAAAAAGATGAGGGTCGACGTCCACAAGATGCTTTGCCATCCGCTATGCCAGAAATTGCAATGTACAACGAAGTTTATCGAACCTATACCAATACTTGTAAGCGTTCAGGGCTGGTCGATTTTGCTGAGATTCTATTATCGGCTTACGAGCTGTTACGTGATCATGAAGATGTGCGGTTGGCTTATCAACACCAGTTTTCACATATTTTGGTTGATGAGTTTCAAGACACAAATACCATTCAATATCGTTGGTTGCAAATGTTGCTTGGACAAAATAATGCCATCACGATCGTGGGGGATGATGATCAATCTATTTATGGCTGGCGTGGGGCAAAAGTAGAAAATATTCACCGTTTCAGTCAAGAGCATCCCGGAACAGAAACTGTTCGATTAGAGCAAAACTATCGATCAACGCAAACTATCTTGAATGCTGCTAATCACTTAATTGCGAATAACGAAGCCCGCCTAGGTAAAGAGCTATGGACAGAGCACAAAAAAGGCGAGCCTATTACGCTTTATGGTGCTTTTAACGAGATGGATGAGGCTAAGTTTATTGTTGAGCGCGCTAAAAAATGGCGAGACAGTGGGGGGAGCTTGAGCGATGTTGCCATTTTGTATCGTTCTAACGCGCAATCGCGCGTGCTAGAGCAAATTTTGCGCCAATCTCAGTTGCCTTATAAGATTTACGGTGGTCTACGGTTCTTTGATAGGGCGGAAATTAAAGATGTTCTAGGTTACTTGCGTCTTTTGGCTAACATGTCAGACGACCCTGCATTTGAGCGTGTTGTGAATATGCCGCCTCGCGGAGTGGGTGAAAGAACCGTTGCTAATTTAAGAGAAGTCGCAAAGCAGCAAAATATTTCTCTATGGGAGGCAGCAAAGCAAACATTACCTACAATGAATGCTGGCCGTATTCGAAATGGATTGCAACAATTTGTTAGTTGCATTGAAGAGGTTTCAGCCGAGGCAAATACCGTCGCGTTGCCCAAATTGGTTGAACGCTTATTGCAAAGTAGTGGCTTGGCAGATCATATTAAGTCACAGCCGGGCGAAAGAACGCATATTCGGGTTGAAAACGTGATGGAGTTTATTCAAGCCGTTGGGCAATACCAAAAAAGCTTTGATGCCGAACAGGATAAACCAGCAGAAAACAGCATAAAAAGCTTACCGGCATTCTTATCTGAAGTGGCATTAGATGCGGGGGAAAAAGAAAGTGAGCGAGGCGATCAGTCTTGCATAAAACTCATGACTTTGCATTCCGCAAAAGGTTTAGAATTTCCGCTTGTGTTCATGGCGGGGCTAGAGGATGGACTGTTCCCTCATCATCGCAACGCAGAAAAACAAGCGTTACTAGAAGAAGAGCGTCGTTTGTGTTATGTGGGCATGACGCGCGCGATGCAAAAGCTATATATGACATACGCAGAAAAACGAGCATTTGCTGGCTTATCAGGCTCGAACAGACCTTCTCGTTTCATTAATGAGCTACCTAAAAATTTAATTGAAACAGTCAACTTGAATGTGAATATTTCGCAACCTGCGATGCGCTCAGGCATGCCTTCGGCAAAGAAGAAGTCAAATTCAGTGATTGAAGGATTACCGTATACTTTGGGGCAGCGTGTCAGACACGCTCGCTTTGGAGAGGGGGTGGTTGTTTGCGGAGAAGGTGCTGGTGAGGCAGCACGTTTACAGATTAAATTTGAGCGAGTTGGGCCTAAATGGCTAGCTTTAGCCTATGCTAAATTAGAGGCGGTTTAATCTGCCATAGTTGTTTTATGGTGCCATGTTTTTTATGATACATGGCACGGTGAAAACTAAAACAGTATTGATAATATTTTGAGATAAGTATATAAAAATAGAAATATCTTTTACCATGGAGGGAGAAAGATGTTTCATATTTTGCCTAATGAGATGATGGTTCGACTCACCCAGTATCTCAATCTCACCGATCTATTCAGCTTTTCAAGAGTAAACAAACACACATCCGCCATCAGCCACTATGCCATTAATCACAATAGATTAAGCCGGTTTAGGGCTGAGGTAAATTTTTTTAAAAAAAATCTTGATAAAATACAAGCCATAGAAAGTGTGCGTTATCGTGCCAGCTTGTTAAGTTTGCTCATATATGTTGAGCAACAATTAGATAACTTTCAGAGAAGCAATAATAAGGGCTTACTCCAGTCGGCCTCAATGACAATAGATATGATTAATAATAAATTAATCAACACGCAGCTAAGACAGCAGGAAAGTGCCTATAATACTTTGATGTGCATTTCTAGATTACCCCCCAAGGCCATCCTGACGCATCAAGAAAAATTTAAAAAAATAAAAAGATTAGAGCTTAAAGATAATTGTTTAGAAAACTTGCCTAGTAATATTAGTATATGCCAAGAACTTGAGTCTTTAAATTTATATGAGAATCCTATTACAAGACTACCAGATGGTGTTGGCACTTTGCCTCTTAAACATTTATATTTGAGTGGAGGGCATTTGCCTGTGTTGCCACAATGTATTTATCAGCTAAAACACATTGAATGGTTATCACTGGAAAACATGGGGGTTAGCTCACTGTCAGCAGAGATTAAAAACTTACGTACTTTAACGTGGCTTTATTTAGGAAAAAATTGTTTAGAAAAACTACCAATAGAGCTGACTTTTTTGAGGTATTTGGCAGAGATATTTTTAGAGTATAACAAACTTTCGATTTGTCAGCCGTATGGCATTTGGGGTTATTTAAAACATAAGAAAATTAACATAAAGTATCTACTGTGCAACCAAAATACAGCCCCATTGTTATTGTCAGCTGATAAAGTTGTGAATGGCAAGAAAGCGTCTCGGCCTTATTTACCTTTGTTAAAATACTCGCAAGATATTATCGAAAGCACACAGCCAGATGAAGACGAGCCAATTAATGCTCTCTCTAGGGGGATGGAAGCTTTAAATTTGAATACCTTCCATGCTTAGCCTGTTTTTAAATATCATTCTGAATTCTGCTGGTGACTTTGTTGTCACACGAGGCCCTTGGACAGGATTTTTCTGGCTGGTGGCTCTGGTGACCCAAAAGTGGAAAGCCATTAGCTGGACCATGGGTAGTATTTGAGTTCTCTCAATATTATTCAGAGAACGCTGTGACTGATAGCCAGCGATTAAGTGTTGTGTCAGATTCTGATTTAAGCTCAGAGCCTTGTCCTGCCAGTTGGTGCACCAATCATTTAGACAGATGGCGATGTCTAGTAGCATTGCATCAAAACAGCCGTAGTAAAAATCAAATACGCCGGTTAGCTTGTCTTTTGTAAATAATGCATTATCTCGAAAAAGATCATAATGAATCATAGCGTGAGGCAGCTTGCGCCATGGAATCTGTGTCTGTAGGTATAGGCCTTGTTGTAGTAGTTCTTGCTCAGGGGTAGAAAATGTGGGCATCAGTTCGTGGGCATGCTGGCTGCGCCAAGTGACGCCCATTGGGTTCGCTATCTGTGGAGAATAGTTTTGGGTGCAAAGATGCATTTTGGCCAAAAATTCACCTATGGCAAAACAATGGTTCGCGTTAGGAGTGATTATATTGTCTCCAGGCAAAAAAGAGACAACCGCGGTTGGTTTACCTTTTAGTAACTGAGTCAATTCACCGTGTTTGTTGTAGGCAGGGGTTGCACAGGGTAATTGTTGGTTATGTAAAAACTGCGTTAATTTTAAATACTGTCGGGCTGTATTTAGGTTAAGATGCTCAAATAAACTCAGTATATAATTTTGATCACGAGCTTCTACAAAATAGTTGGTGTTGACGGTGCCTTCTGGTATTTCTCTATAGTCAGTAAGGGGGGCTAAGTTGAAATCAGATAAAAAGCTTTCTAACTCATGTTTTGTTAGCTTAGTAATGACAGACATTTTATGTGTTCCACATGTTACAATTCCGTAGCGCATTAATCTTCAAGCATGAGTCTACAGGTTAAAATATAATGACAAAGAAAGAAATAAAAAAATTAATCTTGGTTGATGGGTCTTCTTATTTATTTAGAGCCTACCATGCGATGCCGCCTTTGACCAATGCGCAAAATATGCCAACGGGCGCTATGTATGGCGTTGTGAATATGCTGAAAAAACTAGTTGCCTCTGAAGAGCCTGATTTGGTGGGGGTTGTCTTTGATGCAAAGGGTAAAAATTTCAGGCATGAAATTTATTCGGAGTATAAAGCCAATAGACCTGCGATGCCGGAAGAGCTTGCCGTACAAATTCAGCCTTTACACAATATCATTCGAGCACTGGGCTTCCCTCTTATTATGATAGAAGGCGTGGAAGCTGATGATGTGATTGGTACCTTAGCCGTTGAAGCATCAAAGCAAAACATGCAAGTTCTCATCTCTACTGGAGATAAGGATATGGCTCAACTCGTGGAGCCAAATGTGACACTGATTAATACCATGACTGGAAAATACATGGATGAAGACGGGGTCATTGAAAAATTTGGTGTTAGAGCAGACCAAATGATTGACTATTTAGCTTTAGTGGGTGATAGCTCAGACAATATTCCAGGGGTCACAAAAGTAGGACCCAAGACAGCGCAAAAATGGCTGACGGCGTATGATTCTATTGATAACTTATTAGATCATGCGTCCGAAATCAAAGGTAAAATTGGCGAAAATTTGCGAAGCCATGTGGCGTTTATACCGACAGGAAAAAACTTGGTGACCATTCGTACGAATGTGGACGTAAAAGTACAGCTTAATGATTTGTCTATAAAAGCAATAGATAAACCCGCGTTGGAAAAATTATATGCAGAGATGAACTTTAAAACATGGCTAAGAGATTTAGAACATTTTGAAGCGGCCCCGAAATTTGAGAAAAAATACGACATCGTTACAACAAAAGAACAATTAAACAAATGGATCGAGAAGATAAATGCTTCAAAGCTATTGGCTTTTGATACAGAGACAACGGGACTGAACCCTCACATGGCTGATTTGGTAGGGGTTTCTTTTTCTGTCAAGCCTGGAGAGGCAGCTTATATTCCGCTGGGTCATGATTATGACGACTGTCCTGAGCAGCTGGAAAAAAGCTTTGTGCTCAATAAGCTAAAACCTATTCTAAGTAATTCAGATATTAAAAAAGTAGGACAAAATATAAAATATGATATGCACGTTATGTCTAAAGAGGCGCTGACAATATCGCCGATTAATTATGACACCATGATTGCCTCATATTGTTTCAACTCGACTCAAACAAGGCACGATATGGATAGTTTGGCTAAGTTTTATTTGGGGTTGGATACCATTCATTATGAGGATGTTGCTGGCAAGGGTGCTAAGCAAATTACTTTTGATCAAGTTGCGATAGAAACAGCTGGTCCTTATGCAGCAGAAGATGCGGATATTACCTTAAGATTACACCAAAATTTACAAGCGGAATTAAAGGGTAATGAAAAACTTCAAGCGTTGTATGAGAATATTGAAATGCCTTTGGTTGAGGTTTTATTTCATATGGAGCAATCGGGTGTTTGTATCGATAAGGACATGCTTGAAAAGCAAAGTGTTGATATTGCGGCTCGGTTAGCCATTTTGGAAAAAGAAGTTTATGCCATGGCGGGGGAAGAATTCAACTTAGGATCTCCAAAGCAGCTACAGGAAATTTTATTTGTAAAGCTGGAGATGCCTGCTTTGCATAAGACCCCTAAGGGCGCTCCTTCTACCTCTGAAGCCGCACTACAAGAGCTCAGTGAAAGCTATGAGCTTCCTGCTTTGATTTTAGAGCATCGCTCTTTAAGCAAACTCAAATCAACCTACACCGATAAATTACCCTTATTAATTAACCCTAATACGCAGCGAATTCATACTTCTTATCACCAGGCGGTCACGGCGACTGGCCGATTGTCTTCTAGTGATCCCAATTTACAAAACATTCCTATTCGGACAGAAGAGGGGCGAAAAATTCGGCAAGCTTTTATTGCCACAACAGGCAAGAAAATAATCTCAGCAGATTACTCTCAAATTGAATTAAGAATAATGGCCCACTTATCACAAGATAAGGGGTTGTTGACCGCTTTTATCGACAACCAAGACATTCATAAATTTACAGCGAGCGAAGTATTTGCAACGCCCTTAGATGAGGTGACAGCTGAACAGCGACGTAGCGCTAAAGCGATTAACTTTGGTTTAATCTATGGGATGTCTGTATTTGGTTTGGCTAAGCAGCTGGATGTCGACCAAGCCGCTGCAAAAGCGTATATGGAAATGTATTTTAAGCGATACCCGGGCGTTAAGACTTATATGGAAAATATTCGGGAAACTGCATTTGAGCAAGGTTATGTTGAAACGTTATTCGGGCGCAGATTATATTTACCTGAGATACGGTCTAAACAAGTACCTAGGCGAAAAGCAGCAGAGCGCACGGCTATTAATGCCCCAATGCAGGGCACTGCAGCGGATCTCATAAAATTGGCGATGATAAAAATATTTGAAGAGATAAAAGATAGAAAAGATATCGTGATGCTAATGCAGGTTCACGATGAATTAATATTTGAAGTTGATGAATCTGTTGTGGAAGAAGCCAAAATGCTCATTAAATTAAATATGGAAAATTGTATGGCGTTGTCTGTGCCTTTGTTGGTTGATGTGGGGGCGGGGGACAATTGGCAGCAGGCGCATTAGCACCTTTGTTGCAAAAAAGACTATATCTATATTTTATTGCGTAGCAATGCACTATCTTCCCTTGAAAAGGGAAGAGGCGCGAAGCGCGAGATGGATTTTGCAAATAGGTTGATTTGCTCTTACGCACAAAGGCTCAACGTTATGTTAAAAAAATCCCTCTTGTGCGCGATGCGCCTCTCCCTTTTTTAAAGGGAGAGAATACGGTTGCTCCGCAACGTTAGAAATAAAGTATTTTGTCAGGTAGATTAAAAAGTAAACCAATCGGTTAATTTTTCATGCGCCTCTTCTAAGCCAAGGCGTCGTGTCGCTGAAAAGGTTTGTGCTGAAACATTCGAATACCCGCTCAGGCGCTTTCTGACTTCGAGCAGAGTATTGTTGCTCGGACCCCGGTTGATTTTGTCACACTTTGTCAACAAGATATGCACAGGCTTTTCATAGTCAGTAACAAAGTCTATTAAGTCCATATCTCGGCTATTCAGAGGATGGCGAATATCCATGAGCAAAACCAAACCTTGTAGGCACTTTCGCTGACTTAGGTAGCTACTGAGAATTTCTTCGATTTGTCTTTTTATTTTTTCGGGTACTTTGGCATAACCGTATCCCGGCAAATCAACTATGCGCCTGTCTTCATCTAAATCAAAAAAATTCATTAGCTGAGTTCGACCAGGGGTTTTACTAGTGCGAGCTAATTTATTTTGATTGGTAATAACATTTAAAGCACTGGACTTTCCAGCATTAGAGCGGCCAACAAAGGCGACCTCTATGCCACAGTCATTTGGAGCACTTATTAAACTGGGTGTGCTTTTCGAGAAGGTTGCTTTTGTAAAATCTATAGACATGGGTTGAGCTACTAGGTAATTTTTCATAATATTGGGGTTCACAAGCTTTGTTGACAGATAACCAACATAGACCGTAATATTGACCAGCTTCTACCTATATTGGTATAAGGTGGCATGCTTTAGATTATTTTAACATGCGCAGACACATTTAGCGCAAAATGTTGCACGGAAATAAGAATGAATTTTAGGATTAGCCTTCTTCTCGCGTTTTTTACCATAAATTTTCTACCACTCTCTTCTGCTTTTGGTTTGACCTCGGATCCTGTGGCAGGAAAAGCAAAGTCAGAAAGTTGCATAGCTTGTCACGGCGCTACAGGTAATAGTGTGGTCCCAGAGTGGCCTAAGTTGGCAGGGCAGCACCAAGATTATCTTATAAAGCAAATATCTGAAATAAAAAAAGGCGACAAAGGACTGAGATCAGTTCCTACTATGTACGGCATGGTTATGGGGTTATCGTCTCAGGATATTGCTGACATAGCGGCTTATTACGCGAGCCAAAAGCAAACACAAGGCTCAGCACAAGAGCAATATGTGGAGTTGGGCAAGAAAATTTATTTGGGAGGCAACATAGAGTCTGGTGTCCCTGCTTGCTTAGCATGTCATGGTCCTCAAGGCATGGGAAATGGCGCAGCAAACTTTCCCAGAATAGCTGGGCAGCATTCGACTTATACTGAGTTACAGCTTAAGAAGTTTCATGATGGTACCCGAAGCAATGATCCGTCAGGTATGATGCAATATATTGCTAAAAAAATGACTGACGCCGAAATAACGGCTGTAAGTAGTTATATTGAAGGCTTACATAATTAAAATATTTGAATTTAGGGTGTATACCATGCAAAAAATTATACAACTTTGGGGATTAGGGTTGTTGGCATTAGGGTGGGTGGCTACAGGTGTGGCAGAAGAGGCCCCAGTCGATGATACGCCACCTCAAACCTTTGTCGAAGGTAAGCATTATATGCGAGCCTCTTCAGACGTTCTTGAAAATGACTTAGTTCAAGAGCTTCAAAAAGAAGGTCAAGACAAAGTGCAAGTTTTAGAGTTCTTTAGCTATGGATGCAGTTGGTGCTACAAGTTGGACATACCTGTAGAGGCGTGGGTGCAAAATGTGCCAGATTATGTTGCGTTCCAACGAGTGCCTGTTGAGTTTCAGCCTAGCTGGCGGACGCTGAGCAAGGCTTATTATGTCGCGGAAGATTTAAATAAGTTATCTGAAGTACACGAACCGCTATTTGATGCTATTCATACAGACAAGCTTACAAGCAGTTCAGAGGATGCCTTACGTGAATTTTTTATCAAGCAGGGTATCGATGCTGAAACATTTGATAAGACCTTTGATTCCTTTTCCGTCAATAGTAAACACAAATGGTCTAATGCTATTGCTCAGGCGCTGAAGGTAACGTCCGTACCTTCTTTGTTTATATTGGGGAAAGATGGGGTCTATTTTACCTCTGTGCGTTTTGCCGGTAGCCAGCAGGGTGTTTTAGATGTCGCTGACTTTTTAATTAATAAGCAACAAGAGGCTGCCTCGAAATTAGAGTCGAAACCAACTGTGGAAACTGATGCCCAAGAGGCTGGCGAATAATTGCACGGGCGCTAGAGCTAAATCAAGTTGCGTCAAACACTGCAATTAGCTCTGCGACTTGCTCTCTTTTTTGTGCCTGACAGCTAATCGCTCGACGAACCTGAATTGTTTTGATATGAGCCTGGTCGTATATTTGCCGGGTAAAAGGTGTATCGTGGTTACTAAGCATGACCTTTGCGCCCTTTGATATGAGTACCAGGGCCAGTTCAGCTAAATTTTCTTGATCTTGCAGGTTGAATTTACAGGCAGCATATCCTGTAAAATTGGCAGTTTTAGATAATGGGACATAGGGGGGATCGCAATAGACGACCATTTTGTCTATATCGGGATGCTTGCAAAGCTTTTTTAAGAAAGTTGTGAATGATTGGGCGCTCATTTTTGCCGCTTTGAGCCTTTGGGAAAAATAAGCAAGCTCTTGTTTAGGGAAGTAGGGCGCTAGATAGTCTCCAAATGGAACATTGTATCCACCTTGGAGGTTATAGCGACATAAGCCATTATACCCATGCCGGTTCAAATATAAGAATAAACAGGCTCTTTCAAAGCGATCTTCACATTGGTTAAATTTTTCTCGTAACTGGTAATATTTTTTTTTGTTATTGTATCGCGGGTGAAATAACCTTTCAGTTTCTTGACTAAATTTCCGGTGGTTTTTTTTGATTTGTTTATAAATATTAATCAAATCATGGTTGATGTCATTAATGAGAATGGCCTTATGTTGTGTATTGGCAAATAATGCGCCAGCACCAACAAAGGGTTCAACCAAAATGGGTTGCTCAGGTAGATGTTGTTTCAAAAAATGAATTAAGCGCATTTTACCGCCAGGCCATTTTAAAAAAGGTCTCGTTGTTTTTGAGGCTGTAATAATTGTATTCATTAATTAAATAAGAAATATGGCAAAAGTAGACTCACCCATAGAAAATATCGAATATCTGCCCTTCAAAGAATGCACTGTGCCCTATTATATCCGATTCAGCGCTCGGGCGAGACGGTTACAGATGCGAATGAAAGAAAAAAAGTTGGAAGTTGTCGTCCCACACGGAACGGGCTCCTCGATTATCAGGGCATTTGTAGATAAAAGCCGATCTTGGATAAAAAAGCAATATTTAGCTCAACAGCAAAATAAATACTTATTTTGGCCTGAAAACTTTGCACCTGGGGAGACTGTCTCTATATTGGGTGAGAAAAAAATATTGGACTTAAAATTGTTTGATAGTTGTAGTGCTAATATTTGTGGGCAAAGACTAGTGGTTTCTGTTAATGGTAATATTGCGATTAATATGTTGAATGCAAGCATTCGAGCAGAGGTCATAGCACACTTAAAAAAAATGGCTCAGTTTTACGTTGAGGATTATGCGCAAAAAATTGGTCGTCAATTGAACCGGTGGCCAAAGAGTGTGCGAATTCGAGAGACTCATAGCCGCTGGGGAAGTTGTGGAATCCATCAAGATATCTATATTAACTGGGTGTTAATTTTAGCGCCAGAACAGGTTTTGAGGTATGTTGTCGTTCATGAGTGTTGCCATTTATTCTATAGGAGTCATGGCGTTAGGTTCTGGCAAAAAGTAGAAAGTATTATGCCGGAATATAAAAAAGCGGAATCATGGCTTCGCCGGTACGGTGCATACTTAATGGCTCCCAACTAAATTAAAGTATTTATGAAAAATCATTAACTTCAGGATGAAATATGACTAAACTAGATAAAAAAGCACATTTATATGAAGAAAATAATAAAAATAAGCAAAACACTTTATCCGTGTTAGCTAGTTTGTTGGAGCATATTCAAAGGTATAATGATGTTATTGACTTAACTGAAGATAAAGAACTATTTGCGATTTTTGAATATCAGCGCAAGGTGGCAAAAGAACAAGTTGCCATGTTAACTGAATGGATGCGAAGAAACGATGAAGATTTCCAAAAGTCTTTAAGTGTTTATTTATTTAGCGAAAAACCATTGGTGGACCAATAGTTGGTGCGCCCGAGAGGATTCGAACCTCTGACCTTTGGCTTCGGAGGCCAACACTCTATCCAACTGAGCTACGGGCGCAGAGGGTGTCATAATACGCTGTGTAATGCTTTTCGTCTAGCGAGAGGGTTGCTATACTGTGCCGGTTGAGTAAATTATTTGCCTTTTTAGGAGCCTAGAGTGAATAAAATAAAAAAAATAGTATTTGTTTTGTGCTGCAGTATTTTTTTTGTAAGCCCAGTTTTTGCATGTAGCTCTATGGTTCAAGAAATGGATCCAGATTCTATTGTTGGGCGGATAGCGCCATTAGCACAGGTTAATGTTGGGGTTGAGGTTGCGGCAGAAGCAGAGACGGCTGGGCCCGCTGATCCAGAGACTATTTACAAATCATTTTGCTCAATCTGTCATCAAGCGGGTGTTGCTGGGGCGCCCCTATTTAGAGATGCCGCGTCCTGGGGGGATAGGCTTGCTGTGGGCATTGATGCTTTAGTCAAAAGTGCTATTGCAGGTAAAGGCGCAATGCCACCTAAAGGTACATGTATGCAGTGTACTGATGAAGATATTAAGGCTGCTGTTGAATATATGTTGCCGCAGTAATACTCAGGTGAGTGAAGCTAATCTTTTTCCTCTCCCTGTCTTGGGAGAGGATGTTTTGCGAAAAAAGATCACTCTAAACTTGTTACCGTCACCTGATTTGTGGGCGCTCTTAACTCCCTGATTGATTCCTATCCAAGGTTCTAAACTGAATGGCCTCTGCTAAAAAGGGTGTTTGAATTTCTGTTTCCCCATTCAGATCGGCAATAGTGCGGGCGACTTTTAAAATTCGGTGATACGCTCTTGCGGATAACCCTAATTTTTCCATTGCAGTATCGAGCAGCTTTTGACCACTGGGTAGTAATTGGCAAAACTGTTTAATATCTTTGGGACCATACAAAGAATTCGTGCGCTCTGAACGATATAGCTGTCTATCCCTTGCTTGTATGACTCGCGCGCGTACCGTGGCACTAGACTCTTCTTCGGTTGGTTGACTGAGCTGCCCTTTGGCTAATCTTGGAACCTCTAAATGTAAATCAATTCGATCCAATAAGGGGCCGGATATTTTATGTCTGTAGCGTTTAATTTGTTCTTCTGTGCAGGAGCAAGATTTTAAGGTGTCGCCCAGATAACCACAGGGGCAAGGATTCATAGCGGCAATTAATAAGCACCTTGCGGGATATTCTGCTTGCCCTTGTGCGCGAGAAAGGTGGACAGTGCCAGATTCTAATGGTTCGCGTAAAACTTCCAATACTTTACGGTCAAACTCTGGCAGTTCATCTAAGAATAATACGCCTAAATGGGCTAAAGATATTTCACCTGGTTTTGGGTGACGCCCGCCACCGACCAAGGAAACAGGAGAGGCTGTATGATGGGGGCGTCTAAAAGGGCGTTGCTTAAAATTATGGTTATCAAAACCACCACGGCTAATCGAATTGATCGCGGCAACTTCAATGGCCTCTTGGGCTGTGAGTGGCGGTAAAATGGTGCTAAAACGACTGGCTAGCATAGTTTTGCCTGTGCCAGGTGGCCCCATCATAATCAGGCTGTGGTGCCCGGCCGCAGCAACTTCTAGGGCTCGCTTTGCGTGTTGTTGCCCCGATACTTCTGATAAACATAACGTATTTAGGTTTTGCACCTCTGCCGAAGGCTGGCTGTTTTGGGCTGGGGGAATTGTGTCGTGGCCACAAATATGCTGGCAAACAGAAATCAGATTTTTTATGCCATATACATTTAAATTATCAACCAATGCTGCTTCGGAGGCATTCGGCAAAGCAACAATAAGTTCTCTCCCATCTTTTTGTGTCGCAAGGGAAAAAGGTAAAATACCATGGGTGGGACGAAGCTCGCCCCCTAGTGCTAGTTCGCCTGCGAATTCATAGTTTTGAATATTGGGGCATTGTATTTGTTCGGAGGCGAGTAAAATACTGATGGCAATCGGTAAGTCGAAACGACCCCCTTCTTTGGGCAGATCGGCTGGGGCAAGGTTGACAGTAATACGTTTTCTTGGGAATTGACATCCGGCTTGTAAAATGGCGCTACGGACACGATCTTTGCTTTCTTTGACCGCTGTTTCTGGTAAACCGACGATAGCAAATTGTGGTAGGCCTGATGAAAGATGGGCTTCCACATGGACGAGTGGGGCATGCAGACCAGCAGAACCCCTTGAATATACGACTGCAACTGACACAATAATCTCCTGGTAAATCTTCTCAACTCAGGGAGGCAATAATTTTTATCATTACCTCGGTTAGATTATCCTTGCAATAGTTTTTCTTCACTCAAGTAAATTTCTTCTTGGGTGCCTTCAATCACAAGAATATCACCCGCCATCAATAAAGTATTATCAGATGGTGTGTCACACTTGTACCCATTTCTTGAGAAAGAAGCAACTTGAATGTGTCCTTTTTTGGTGGCAATTTCAGAGAGGCTTTGCCCAATGGCGTAGGCACCTGCTGTCAGCTCAATGGCATGTAAAGATTTTTTCTCTTTAGGTTGATCTTCGAGGTGGCCAAAATCTTCTCCTTCATAGAATGAGCGAAGCATCTTATAACGGTTAGATTTCACCTGGTAAATTTGCTGTTGTGCTTTTTGTGGGCTTTGCCCCAATAAAATAAGCATATGGGAGGCCAGCATTAGGCTGGACTCTAGCTTATCAGGAACGACTTCTGTGGCACCTGCAATAGTCAGAGATTCTAAGTAGGTATCATCATCTGTGCGGACTAAAATGGGAATATCTGGGTTAAGGCGTCTTGCCGTTTTTAAAATCTTTTTGGCGACTTTAGGATGATTAAATGCCGTGATGAGTAACCTAGCTTTGTCTATACCGGCAGCTTTTAAAGAGTCTTCGTTCCCGTCCCCAAAAAATACAGGTTCAGAGGCGGTACGTGCCTCTTTTAATCGAACCGGATCGAGATCTAGGCCTACAAAGGGAATGCCCTCATATTCCAAAAATCGAGCAAGTGTTTGCCCGACACGGCCATAGCCACAAATAATAATGTGCCCTTCTTGGCTTGTTGGGATGATAGGTTGGTTGCCGGCATTAGATTCTAGGTCCTCTCCTGACCGCCCAAGGAGGCGTAGTAAACCAGTCGCAATTATATCGCTTTTTTTGATGAGTAAGGGGGCTATGGCCATACTAAGAACGATAGAGGCAATAATAAGCTGGCTAATATCTATGTTTATAATTTTAAAGTCTATCGCTTGTGACAAAAAGACTAATCCAAATTCACCGCCTTGTGCGAGAGCAATACCAGCTCGAATAGAGGTATGGCTTGGGCTGCCTGCTATTCTGGCTAATATGCCTATAATAATAATTTTCCCAATAATTAAACCAGAAACAATGCCCAAAACAGCAAGCCATTGGTTCAAAATAACGCTGGGGTTAAATATAACGCCAACAGAAATGAAAAATAAGCCCAGCAAAATATCTCTGAAGGGCTGAATATCTGACTCTATTTGGTGCGCATATTCTGTTTCTGCCAGCATGACGCCTGCCAAGAAGGCCCCTAGAGAAAGAGAAAGTCCAAAATGTTCTGTTAAAAAAGCAGAGCCTAAAACAACCAAAAGGGCGGCAAGCATAAATAGTTCGGAAGAGCGGGCGCTAGCAATAAGGTGAAACAACGGGCGCAGTAGCCAGCGGCCTGCTGCTAGCATCAGAATAAAAATGCCTGTTCCAATCACGAGCGTTAATAATAAGGTTTGAGTTATAGATTCATCGGTGTTATTCGTTGCCGCCATTGCGGGAATGATGATCAAAAAGGGAACGGCGGCTAAATCTTGAAATAACAAGATACTCAGCGCTAACTTGCCATGAGGTTGATGTAATTCATCCTGCTCAATAAGCTGTTTGGTGCCGATAGCGGTTGATGATAAGGCCAGGGCGCCTGATATAGCGATGGTGGCAGGCCAGGGGACGCCAAAAAAGCGAGAGCCGAAAATGCCAATGGCGGTACAAATAAGCACTTGCATGCCGCCTAAGCCTAAAAGAGGTTTTCGCATAGCAACTAACTTTGGCAGTGATAATTCTAGCCCAATCATAAACAATAGAAAAACTACGCCAAACTCAGCGATATATCGCATTTCTTCCCCGTCTTCGAGGAAGCCAAAACCAAAAGGACCAACCAACGCACCGGCTATCAGGTACCCTAATAAAGGGGGCAGCTGGAGTCGACGTAGTAGGGTGACAATAACAACCGCCACCCCCAAAGTAATGAGAAGTATTTCAAATGATTGCACGGTAATCGCTCAATTTGGTTAGGTGTTTAAGTAATAACCCCAATAATAATCTTTCGCGCATATTGTACCGTTATTTTGGAGAATGGAACTACTAATCTTTGTTAATTTACATAGATTGGTTGTTATTACGTTTCTAATTTGCGTATGGTTCCACAAAGGATATCTAACAATCAAATTTAGTTGGTTTACATGCTAGAGCAATATCTTCGCCCAGTATTTCAAACGTATTTTGTAGATGCTTCTATAAAGCAGTCTAAAATAGTCAGAAAACTCAACCCTAATACTTGTACTCTCCTTGGGATGTTGGTGGGTTTGGCCTCTATGTTTGCTATTGGCCTCGAATACAATATCTTAGCCACTCTGCTAGTTTTATTTTCTGGTTTTTTAGATGTTTTTGATGGATCTTTAGCAAGGTTTCAGGGGAATTCGACACAATTAGGCACAGTATATGATATTTTTTCTGATCGGGTGGTGGAGAGCGCCATTATATTGGGATTATTCTGGGTTGCGCCGGATGAGAGGGGCTGGTTATGCTTGTTGATGCTAAGCGCTACGTTATGCTGTGTGACTTCTTTTTTGGTTGTAGGAATTTTCTCGGATAACAATACAAGCAAAAGTTTTTATTATAGTCCCGGACTTATAGAGCGCTTTGAGGCATTCGTATTTTTTATTGCCATGATCTTGTTACCGGATAAATTTTTATTTTTGGCTACAGCCTACATACTACTGGTTAGCGTTACGGCTTTTATTCGTATTTGGGAGTTTTCTAAGCAGTCAAACCTAAAGAGATGATTCTTATGCGAGGTTTTCTGGTTCGGGTGTATCTTCTTTGGTAATTTGTTTTTGCTGTGCTAAATACTTTTGCTCCAAGTTAGATAGTTGGCTGCTTAGGCGCTGTAGAATTTTCTGCTGTACCGAAAACTCTTGCTGTGTAACCAACTCATTTTTGGCTAGCCAGTCGCTCACAAAAGTTTGAGCCCATTGTTCAAGCTCTTCTTTTGCTTGTAAGAGGCTTGCGGGCGCATTATTGACAAGCTGGTTAACAAAGTCGTCTTTGAGTTTATTCATTTGAGGCGTACACCTTATATTGTAAGTTGGTATTTTACCCTTGCTGGTTCTTAAAAAAAAGAGGATACAATTTTGAAACTGATTACAGCCATAATTAAACCGTTCAAACTAGATGATGTCAGAGAAGCTTTGATGGCCATACAAGTTCAAGGAATCACAGTAAGCGAGGTTAAAGGTTTCGGGCGGCAAAAAGGACATACTGAACTCTATAGAGGGGCTGAATATGTTATTGATTTTTTGCCAAAGGCCAAAGTTGAGATAGCCGTAATGGACTCTGAAGTTGAGCATGTTATTGAAGCAATATTTAAGTCAGCTCAAACAGGTAAAATCGGGGATGGTAAGATATTTGTGCAACCTTTGGACGATGTTATTCGAATTAGAACCGGAGAAAATGGTGATTCTGCACTGTAAACAAGCATAAAATGAAATAAATCTGGTGTTGTGCTACCAATAACATTGCGTCTTTATAAAACTTTTCTTAGAATATTCAGTATTACGGGGATTTCCCGTATCATGAAATATAGTATTTGCAGCTATCGCTTTAAAGGAAGTCGTTATGACAGGAATGGTGTTTGCAATCTCAATGTTCTGTACTCTGGTATTCGCGGGTTTTTTGTTTGCATGGATGGTGCGTTTGGCGAGTATTTCTAACTGTCAGTAATAATGCTTCTGAAAAGGTTGTTATATTCTGAGTAATATTTTGCCCCCAAAGAAACATGTGCAATTTTGCCAAGTTATATTTTTGATTTATTCTTTAAGGGGAGTTACTTGAAAGGCGTATTTTTAGATTCTGGCATTGTCGATCCAACAGGCGTTGGTTTTAGTCGTTTAAAATCCCTGCTGTCAGAGTGGACATATTTCAATCAAACGCAATCGGAGCAAGTTTTATCTCGCATTAAAGATGTCGATATTATTGTCGTAAATAAAGTTGTACTCAATAAAGACATATTGAGCAAAACGACAAAATTAAAGTGCATTTGTGTTACTGCAACAGGTGTGGATAATATCGATGTCGAGTATGCACAGCAAAAAGGCATTGTGATATGCAACGTGAATAACTATGCAACTGCTTCTGTCGCCCAACACACCTTCGCTCTCATTTTTTCCTTGGTAAATCGTATACCTGAATACCATATGGCCGTGCAGCAAGGCCAATGGTCTGGCGCACCCGGCTTTTGCCTCCCTCTTTTTTCTACTTTTGAACTGGCAGGTAAAACAATGGGCGTTATTGGGCGGGGGCAATCTGGCCAAGCTGTCGCTAATATTGCTAATGTACTGGGCATGAAGGTTTTGTTCTCGGAGCGGAAAAATATACCGCAAGCAAAAGTGCGCCCGGGTTATGTCCCTTTTTCAGAAGTGATTGAAAATGCAGATGTTATTTCTTTAAACTGCCCGCTGAACCGTGAAACACAACATCTTTTGGCGCGAGCTGAATTTAAGAAAATGAAATCTACAGCGTTATTGATTAATGTGGCTCGAGGCAGAATAATAGATGAGGAAGCTTTGGCCTGGGCATTGGCAGAAAAGGAAATAGCGGGGGCTGGCTTAGATGTTTTGTCTCAAGAGCCACCACCCAAGGATAATATTTTATTGTGCTGTGGTTTGCCAAATATAATAATAACACCTCATGTTGCCTGGAATACTTTTGAGGGGACACAAAGACTGATTGATGAATCCATTAGCAACATAGAGTGCTATCTACAAGGTCGACCGACGAATGTGGTAAAAAGTACATGATTAGATTTTTTTATGCCCTGAGTCAGGGGTGGCAAAACCGCAAGGCATTACATCGATACATTACCCAAAAAAATCTCCAAATAAATAGCTTAAGTGAGTTACAGTTTTCAGAGCTGGAAAATTTAAATGTTGCTGTTTTGGTTTTAGATTTTGATGGGGTACTTGCTCCCCATAATGCGAGTGAACCAACTGCAACTGCTCACGCATGGCTCAAAAAAATGAGCATGAATATAGGGGAGCAACGTATTGCTATTTTGAGCAATAAACCCAAGCCATTGAGGAAAGCCTATTTTCAGAAGCATTTTCCTGGCATTCAATGGGTAGAATCGGTTGCCAAAAAGCCCTACCCAGACGGACTAATTGAGGTTGCTTACTCACGTGGTGTCGCCACAAGTCGCTTGTTGATTGTTGATGATAGATTATTGACGGGGATTTTGGCCAGTTGTTTGGCGCCATGCCAAGCAAGATATTTTTCTCAACCAATTTGCCAATATACAAGGCGACCCATTAAAGAATTATTTTTTAGTATTTTAAGAGTAACTGAGCGCGCTGTTTTTCGTTGGCTCGGGCGGTAGTGTGCTTGCTTTTTGATGTTCGTTTGGCAGTTAATATCCGTATGCTAGCTTTCGCCGGCATACGGATGATGCAGCCTATACTGTTGCGGCTTCAAACTCAGAGATGTCAACATGCATGGCATCAGAGATTTCTGTACCAAGCTCGGCAAGATTATGAGCATTATTGTCAGAATCCATTTCTGGGGCTAACACAGAATTTTCTTTTGCTTTCATAACTGTATTCTTAGATTTTTTTGCTGCCTTTGGTTTTGCGGGTGCTTTTTTATTAGCAGCCTTAGTTTTGGGGGCAGCTTTTGCTTTTGCAGGTGCTTTTTCAGTGGCAGCTTTTGCTTTTGCGGGCGCCTTTTCGGCGACTGCTTTCGCTTTTTTTGCAGGCTTTATTTTCGCCGCGGCTTTTTCAGAGGCAGCCTTAGTTTTTTTAGCGGGCTGTGCTTTTTTTGCAACCACTTCTTTTTTAACAACTTTTTCTGATTTTTTGTTTTCATTAAGCTGTTTTAGCCAATCTTTTTCCGCTGCCTCAATTGTTTTATTCAAAGTAACATATTTTTTCAATGTTAATTTAGCTGTTTGAAATTTTTCGCGAGATTGGTTAACTTGTAATTTGATATCTTGCACTTTTTCTTGTTGAGTTTGGAAAGCGATGGTTGCTTTTTCTAGCTGCTTTTTTGCGCTATTGTTTGCTTTTGTTTTTGCTAATTTTGCTTTTTCTGAGCGGGTGGTTTTAAGCACTTTTAATTTGTCTTGTGCTTTTTTTAGTTGTGCTTTTTGCGCGTCTAGTTGTTTTTTTACGCTGCTTAGTTGTTTATTCCAGTGTTTATCAAGTTTGATCAAGTTGCCAATCATTGCTTGATGTAACGCAGAGCTTTCATCTTGGGTGGTTTGGGTCATGCGTTTGGCCACTTTTTTAACGGGTTTAGAAGAAGGGGTGGCTTTTTTAACTCTTGGCATTTGGATACTCCTGAAAAATATAGGTATTGCAATAAGCACGGAGTCTTATTGCCCGAACGCGGGCAGTATACCATTGGCTAACAAGTTTGGGCTAGGGTTCTTTGCGCGATCGCTCGCGAAAAGAAGAAGTTATTTCGTGCACGCGCGTAAGTCTGCATGTTATAATTTGCTGGTTTTTATATCAATAATGACCAAAAGAGACCAGTATGACATTTGTAGTGACTGATAATTGTATTAATTGTAAATATACCGATTGTGTTGAGGTTTGCCCGGTAGACTGCTTTCATGAGGGCCCTAATTTTTTGGTCATCGATCCCGACGAGTGTATCGACTGTGCCCTATGTGAACCAGAATGTCCGGCAGAAGCGATTGTTGCCGAGGATGATTTGCCCGAATCCCAAGAGCATTTCTTAGAACTTAATGCTAAGAAATCAAGGGATTGGCCAGTCATCACTGCGCACAAGGATCCGATGCCCGAGGCCCAAAAATGGGACGGGATAAAAGACAAGCTAAAACTGCTCGAGTCATAACTTTAACCTGCTTTTTTCTTTGTTGTCACCTCTGCATTCAGGGGGTAATAAGCAACCAAGTCATCTTCTAAGTCAAATCGACACGCAATTTTTTCACCTAAATAACTGAGATCTGTGTCAAGCGTCCGTAAATCGGGCGCTGTGGCATACTTATCACTAAACTCTAAGGCGGCTAATGTTGTTTGCTTTAATTCTTCAATAAGAACTTCAGAAGGCAAGTCTCCTCCTGAAATCTCTTCAATTTGTTTCATTAATAAAGCAAATATTTCAAATTGGCCCATAGAGACATAGTCAATTAAATCTTGACAAAAAGTTAGGAGTATTGCTTTTAGCTCGGCACTTTCAGCATTTTGAACAAAAGGCCTATAGTGGCATAAGCTATTGAATTGAATGATCAGCTCTTGTCGGTAGTTGAGCCATCTTTTTAAGGCTTGTGTAATATCTTTTTTTGATTTCAAGTTATTTCTTGGCATAGATTCCTCCGGTAATGGCCAAGTGGCACGGGAGGGCTAACCAGCAAGGGACTTCATAATCTTGCCCTCATACATATAAGTAAAGCTTGTTCGGAGACATAGTCAAGTTTTGTTTGCAGAATAGCTATATTTTGATTTTGTTTGTAAGTCATATCTCAAGTAGATGTAAACCTATGTCTATTCTTGGATGGGGTAAGTTCTGTAGCATAGAGAAGATATTTTTTTAACAGTTTGATAAATAGGAACAATATAATAATTCCCATTAATATTTATTTGGTTAACTATTTTTGTGTGCTTTTTTGCCATGTTGAGAGAGGCCAAAAATTTGTTAAATTATACCTAGACCCACATCAGGGAATGATGTGGGTAGCGTTGCAGGCTTACACGGACTTGTTGCCAGCATCAAAAGGCAAAGGATTGCCGCTTAACACGGATGAAAAGTGAGAAAGGGACTTTCTCAAGCTAAATAGATCAAAAATGGACGCACAAATAACAAGCACGGAGCACATTTGATCTGAACGGACTCAAAAGCTTTGTAAAGGATTACATAAAAGGGTGGCTAAAAGCTACCCTTTTTTTTGCTTAATAATTGGTAGCAAGCTGCCTATTGCAAGTATGACAAACACTAGCAAGGTCCATCCTGGCAATGAAATACCCATAAATTGCCCTTCTTGTTGGGCGCATTCGCCTGAGCCATTAAGAACGACAAGCAAAGCTTCCAATGCGGGCAAGGTGCCTAATAAATAATCTAGCCCCGGGGTGCATGCTGGAACTTTTTCTGGCGGAAGCTGCATCATCCATAAATGACGTAGAGTCACAACAATACCTAGAGAGGCTGTAGTAAATGCAGTTAGAGCATACCCCATGCGCCCCCTTTTGGCGGGATTATGTAAGGCAGCTGCACAATAAACAAAGACTAGGAATAAAACTAAAAATCGCGCAATAAGGCAAAGCGGACAAGGAACAAGGCCTATTCCATATTGTAGAAACAGCGAAGAAGCAAAAGCCAATAAAGAAAAACAGAAAAGAGATGTGTATGTAAGTCTGAAATTTGTTTTCATAGTTTTATAACTTAGTTAATTTCTAATCAGGATAGCAAACTTGCATGCTTTTGGCGATAGGGGAAATTTGGAAATTATCCAGAAATCTTGGGGGTGGGGCATTACCCTTTTTGATTGACACATGGCATTTACATCGGCGCTGCTTGCGACAGCAAAAAACGTCCTTCAAAAACACTAGAGGTTGGGCCACTGATGCTAACGCCCACATTGCCATCGGGCCATTCTACAGATAGGCTGCCACCTGGCATGTCTACCTGGACGGAGTGGTTCAGTTCTTTTTGCTGGATGCCGGCAATAACAGAGGCTGCAGCAGCACTTCCACAGGCTTGGGTTTCGCCGGCCCCGCGCTCGTAAACCTTTACTTTTATATGGTTTCTCGCTAAAAGTTCCACAAAGCTCACGTTGATGCCTTGAGGGAAGCAGGGGTGATTTTGTAAGGTGCGTCCTATTGAGGCAACATTTGTTTCTTTTAAGCTGGGGACCGAAAGAACGCAATGTGGATTCCCTAGAGATATCAGTTGCACTTCTTTGTGTGTTTTTTGAATGGCTATACGATAACGTCCCGCGCTAATTTCTTTCAATTTATGAATTTTAAAATCTTTATTTTTAACAGGGGACTGGGGTTGGCCAATATTAGCGGTAATATGGTTGGGGGTGCTAATATCAATTTGAATCGTTCCGCTTAAGCAGCCTACTGTCAGTATATTTTTTTCTGACAATCCCTTTTCATAAATGTATCGACCAAAGCATCTGGCACCATTTCCACACTGCTCTACTTCTTTGCCATTAGCATTAAATATTCTATAGTTGAAATCGTGCTCAGGGTGAGTGGGGGGATCAACAATTAAGATTTGATCGCAGCCAATGCCTAAATTGCGGTCACCTATTTTTTTAATGAGAGATCGATTGATTGGAAAAAATTGGGTGATCCTGTCTAAAACAACAAAGTCATTTCCTAAGCCATGCATTTTTACAAAATTGATTTTTTGGCTCATGAGTATATTGTCCTTGAAAATAGGGTGTCAATTAATTCGATCCGTCTTAAGAATTTTGCCACAAAGATTCCTCATGATACAGTTCTTCAAGCGACTCCCGTTTTCGCACAACTTGAAATTGGTCATGATGGACCATGACTTCGCAGGCCCGAGCTCTGGAATTATAGTTTGAACTCATGACAAAGCCATAGGCGCCAGCGGAGCGAACAGCCAAATAATCATTTGGTTTGACGCTTAACAATCTATCTTTTCCTAGAAAATCGCCACTCTCGCATACTGGGCCCACAATGTCATAAATTTTAGCTTGTGTGTTGGCGTCAGCGTTCTCATGAATGGGAATAATATTTTGCCATGCTTGATAAAGTGAGGGGCGGAGTAGATCATTCATCGCTGCATCCACAATGCAGAAATTTTTTTCTTGACCTTCTTTAAGATAGATGACTTTGCTAACCAATATACCGGCATTAGCCGCAATGGCTCGGCCTGGTTCTAATATTAAGGTCAACTCTTTGAAAGGACAGTGCTCAATAATGGCTTTAGCGTACTCATCAGGTAAAGGCGGGGTTTCTTTTTCATAAATAACGCCCAGTCCACCACCAATATCTAAAAACTCTAGAGGAATATTATGTTCTAATAAAGTTTTAATTAAGTCATTCATCTTATTTATAGCTGCTACAAAAGGGGATAGCTCCACTAACTGTGAGCCTATATGGTAATCTAGACCAATAATTTTTAAGTGAGATTGGGTTTGAGCGTATTGATAAAGAGATAATGCATGTTGATAAGGGATCCCAAATTTGCTTTCTTTTAGTCCAGTGACGATATAAGGGTGACTTCTTGCGTCAATATCTGGGTTTATGCGCAATGCAATTGGCGCAACTTTGTCTAAATGCTGGGCAATTTTTTGTATGTTTTGTAATTCTGCTTTAGACTCAACGTTAAAACAAAAGATATTTTTTTCTAGCGCAAATGCAATTTCATCTGCTGTTTTACCCACACCAGAGTAGACCACTTTTCTTGGGTCGCCTTTTGCGGCAATAACGCGCATGAGCTCACCTTTGGACACCACATCAAACCCTGAACCTAATTCTGCTAAAACATTTAATACAGCCAAATTACTATTTGCTTTGACAGCATAGCAAATTTTATGCGGGCGGGTTTTAAAGGCGTCCGAAAAAGCGCGCCAATGGCGCTTGAGTGTTTCAACGGAATAAATATAACAAGGTGTACCAACAGTTTGGGCGATTTCTCGAATAGCAACTTGTTCGGCGTATAGTTCGTTATTTTGAAAATTAAAATGGTCCATAGGTTTGCGCTTTTTCTGGTGGTAAAGTAAGCGGGCCTGTTTGACCACAGCCACATAAAAAGAAGATTGTAATCAATGTCAGAGGTAGAGAAAATGCTTTTATATTTTTCATGAAATAATTCCAGAGCAGACTCTGGTTAACTTTCTAAATTTAAAAAATATATAATAGCACATAACCCCATAGTGAAGATATTTAACCAAAACAATAAGAGAGGCTGCATGGCAGATTCATTGTTAGAAAGAATTATTATAGAACCGAAGCAAATAGCAGATAGCAGTGTAATTTGGCTGCATGGCTTAGGTGCCTCTGGGGATGATTTCTCAGATATTATTCCGATGCTGGGGCTATCTAATACACATAGAATTCGTTTTATTTTTCCTCATGCGCCTCATCAGGCGGTCACGATCAATGGTGGGGCGCACATGCCAGCTTGGTATGATATTTCCCATGTAGAGTTGGATAAAAGACAGGATGCTGTGGGTATTTTGCAATCTGAAAGCTGGTTGATAGATTTAATTGTACATGAGCAGGAACAAGGAATCCCAGCGAATAAAATCATTATTATGGGATTTTCTCAAGGTGGGGCTGTTGCCGGACACACAGCGCTTCGGTACACAGAATCATTGGCAGGACTAGGTATTCTGTCTAGCTACCTACCTTTGCCAGGCTTGCTTAAAGAGCAAAAGCATGTCGCTAATGCCGCGATACCTATTTTTATTGCTCATGGCACAATGGATCCTGTGGTGCCTATCTCAGCGGCACACCAATCTCAAGCGCTTTTAACAGAGCTGGGATATCAGCCCATCATAAAGTCTTATCCTATGGCACACGCTGTCTGCGCTCAAGAGTGCCTTGATTTGGGGCAATGGATTCAAAATAGTTTAATTGGCGCAGAGTAACTATACTTTAATTAATATAATGTAACCGTCCGTATGCTCATCATATTTAGGTCAAAATGCTAAAAGTACCTATAAAGATTACAGGGTTTTAAGTGTCCAATGGAATCAACGCCATCTGAATCAAAAAAAGAAGCGGTTGAAAACGAATTTTTTTTACCGAACTTTTGCTCAGTAAAATCTGTTTTTATACTGTCTATTGGTGCACAGCTGATTGCCTTTATGTTGATTTTGGCAACAGGGGATAAACTCAATGAGTCTTGGGATGAGCTGGGTTTATTATCTGTTTTTGTTCAGTGGATTGCTCTAGCTAGTGCCGGTGTATTGTGTTTATCTAAAAGATACCTGGCCAAACTACAATTATTGTGGGCAACCGTTTTTGCATACATGCTCATTGTGTTGACTACAAGTATTATTGCAGTTTGCGCGCAATATTTTTTGATTCAAATAAATTATCAGTGGGGCAGTGTCCCTGAAACGTTAGGGCAATTCGTGTTTAGATGCACGGCCATTTCAGGCATTTTAAGTTTGGTGGCGTTACGATATTTTTATGTGCAGCAACAATGGAAACAACGAATAGAATTAGAAAGCCAAGCACGAGTTGATGCGTTACAAGCTCGAATTCGACCACACTTCTTATTCAACAGCATGAATATAATTGCGAGCTTAATTCGAAAAGATCCAGATTTAGCTGAGCAAGCAGTCGAAGATTTATCTGAGTTATTTAGAGCCAGTCTTCGGCAATCGGGTTCTATGGTTCCCTTATCAGAAGAGTGGATTCTGTGTAGAAATTACTTGCGGATTGAGGGGTTACGATTAGGAGATCGATTAACACTTGATGTAGATTTAACCCGAGTGCCACAAGACTCCGCTATCCCTATGCTGACACTACAGCCTTTGGTCGAGAATTCTATTTACCACGGAATTCAGCCCTTGGCCGAAGGCGGCACTATTTCTGTTAAAGGCGAGATGAAGGGAAACATCGTTAACATTTGTATTCGGAACCCTGTATCTAATTCAAGGGGTGTAAAAACGCACGGTAACCAGATAGCTATGGGAAATATCAGACATAGACTAAACTTATTATTTGGGAGCCATGCAAAATTAGTGGTCACGCCTTTAGAGGATGTCTACGAAGTAACTGTCTCTTTCCCCTATATAAAAGGTGGAATGTAGGCTGTATATAATAACGTGCTTATTTGGGCAGGGTTTTAAAAACAAAACGAGATGATAAAAGGATTAGGCTATGCGTATTTTAATTGTTGATGATGAAGCGTTGGCAAGAGAAAGAGTCTCCAGGATTGTGGGTGAACAACCCGATCATGAAGTGGTAGGCGAGGCCGAGAATGGTCAAGAAGCACTTCGGAAAATCGATGAGTTGAATCCTGATATTGTTCTGCTGGATATTCGTATGCCGGGTATGGATGGCCTGGAGGTGGCTAGGCATTTGGTGGGTATGGATGAGCCGCCTGCGGTCATCTTTTTAACGGCGTATGATGAATATGCTTTGGAGGCGTTTAAAGTACATGCCGTGGATTATTTGCTAAAACCGCTACGAACCGAACGTTTAGTGGATGCCTTGGGCAAGGTGGTTAAACCAAATAAAAAGCAGTGGAAGGCACTTAATCAAAATGAAGATGGAAGCCCTAAGGCTCGAACGCATATTAGTTCTCGTACACGAAAAGGCATCGTTTTAGTACCTGTAGATGATATTTTGTATTTTCGAGCAGAACATAAATACGTTACCGTTCGCCATAAAGAAGGGGAAGTCTTAATAGAGGACACTTTGAAAGAGCTAGAAGCAGAATTTGGCGATCGCTATTTGAGGATTCACCGAAACTGTTTGATTTCATTAGATGATATACAAGCTTTAGAAAAGAATATCAATGGCCAGCCTTGCATTCGCCTTCGTGGCCTCGAAGATGAGACCTTGGATGTGAGCCGTCGACATGTTGCAAATGTTAGGCAAGTCATGAATACCCAAATGACTCGGAAGTAAATTGTATGGGTGGGCATGACAGCTGTGTTCAGAGGGCGTATAATTTCTATCTGAATATACTTAAAGAGGCTCAGGATATTTTATATGTGGTCGCCAAGCATTGTCAGTGCCATCCAATTATTACTCATCGTTAGCTCAGCCTGAATGAGGGCGCAAGACTATACTTGGGTGATTACACGACCGCACATCGATGCGGGGATATGGCTGCAAAAATTAGCGCACTTGAACATCCGTGCGATTTCCTTTCCTTGCTTACAAATTTCAGCCCAATATGTAACAAACTTAGACCTTGGGCTCACACAGCAAATACAAGAATCAGACTTGTTGATAGTGACCAGTTCCAATAGTATTCGTTGTTTGCCTGATGATGGGCTAAACGCCCTCAAAAGACAGTCTGGCAAAATTATATCCATAGGTTCAGGGACAAGCGCAACCTTAGAGCAACACAACATTCGGCCATATTTTACAGGTTCCCGCGGCTTTGATAGTGAGCGTTTATTGGCATCGGATTTTCTACAGAGTGAGATTATTCGCCATAAAAAAATCGTCATATTATCGGGGCAAGGGGGCAGAGGTGTATTGGAGCAACAACTGAAGTTGCGAGGTGCTTTTGTGCAAAAGCTGGAGGTATACCAACGCCAGTGTCCAGATGTGTCCGCAAAAGCATTGTTAGAGAAGCTGCAAAACCAAAATGCAATATTTGTAATCACTAGCCAGTCAGCATTAAAAAACCTATTAAAAATAGTGCCCATAGAATGGCATGATTGGTTAAAACAGCAGAAATTTGTGGTTGTTAGCCAACGAATTAAAAATTTCGCACGGCAACAGAAATTCTCTTCTGTGATAAATACATCATCAACCAGTATAGAAGATATTGTAAATCAATTTTCCTGAGGCTCGATAAACGTTATACTATGTAACTAATAAGTTGCTTGTATTGGGTTAGTTTAATGAAAAAAATAAAAGTATTATTCTCCTTGGTTATTTTTTTGGCATTGCCAAGTATTTCGTACGCGGAACTGGAAGATTGGGGCTTTAGACCTAATTTAGGTTTCGACGTGCAGGCGCGGACACAAAATTTTGAAACAGGCTATGGCGATAAGCATTTTAGTCATCGTTATCCAGATGTGAATTTTTACATAGGTACTTATATGCATAAATACTTAGGCTTTGAAGTAGGCTATGAGTATATGTTTCAGCAAGATAAGAATTCTTTCTATAATACCCCAATGCCAGCGTTAGGGTTTCTAAATGCTGTGGCACAAGATAGCAGCTATATTTCTCATGTCAGCATGCAAGGCCCACATTTTGATGTGAAAGGGTATTGGGCTGTACTTAAAAAAACAGAAATTGAGTTTTCATTGGGTTTGGCGTGGTTAAAAGCACAATATCAAACCATGCTCTTTCAAGATGGTGGTAATGCGGCAAATAGACCCACAATCTGGAAAAGTGATCGCCGTAGTGTATTGCGCTTAGGGTTAGGGTGCAAGCATATGTTGAGTGAACACTTTGGCGCACGTTTACAATATGTTTGGTCAAATACCTCAAAGTTAGATACAACCATACCTGTTGGTGTGGATGTAGGTGGGGTCGCAATACCGGTTTCGATGTCACATAACTTTACCACCAAACCTAAAAATAGTCATTTAGTAGGCTTGGGATTTTATTATCAGGCCACGTAATAATGGGATGCCCCATCTTAATAGTTGCGCCAAGTATTCGAGCGAAGAGCAAATATAGAAGCTTTAAATTTTGGCATAAGACAGTGAGGGTGGGGCTTGAAAAATTAAGTTAACTGGAAAACAAAAATGACAGATGATAAAAAAGGTCGTGGAAGAGACTCAAATAAGGACCAGAAGCAGCCCAGAAGGGTTGTCACTCATCATGGTAAAAAGAAAGATTTAGAATTACCCGAAGAAATTAAGCCTAAAAAGCAAGGTAATGTATTAGATGACCCGATTGATTTGGGCGTGAATCCAGCGAAACATTTAAAAAAGTCTTCCAAGCATGCGGAGGCACAAGCAAATAAATCACAGGCCACTCCTGAGGGGCATGCTCAAACTAAAACTGCGCCAGAGGCGAAAGCGCCCCCCCATTCTGCATCTCAGCCTCCCCCCCCCTCAAGCTCAAATATGCCAACACAATTGCCACCCCAGAGTAGTGGTTATTGGTTTATTAGTTTTGCTTTCTTGTTAAGTTTAGCGGCATTAGGCATTGTTGCCGTTGTAAGCTTTGTTCTATATCAAACCCAACAAGAAGTGCAAGTACTTAAAAAGGATATGGCAGCAGAGCAAAGTACAATAAACAGTCTTGTGGGCAAAGCTGAGTTGGCTTTAAATGAAGTCAAAACCCTGCAGGAAAAAAATAATGCGAGTCAATCAGAGTTAGCCGATTTAAAAAATGAAATTGAAAATGCACAAATTAAATTTATTGCCTTAACTGGCAAGAAAGATTGGGTTTTAAATGAAGTTGAATATTTAGTTCATAACGCCTCGCAACAAATTTTAATTAATCATGACGTTATGACGGCCTTAAGTCAGTTAGAAACTGCCAGTAAAAAAGTAAAAAACTTAGGTGATCCCGCATTAGGCTCATTAAGAGCTGCTTTGTCACAAGATATTGTTAAACTAAAATCGGTAGAGACTTTAGATAAAGAGGGGTTGTGGTCACAGCTTAATGCAATTGTTAATGCGTTGCCCAATTTACGTTTTAAAACACTACTAGATGAACCCGCTGTTGATGAAGATAGCGCGCAGGTAAAGAGTACTGATGCGGAAAAAGCGCAGTGGCAAAAGGCTTTAGACAAGAGCTGGGATGAAATTAAAAACTTGATTCGAGTGAGCCGGTATGACCAAGATCAAATACAGCCCGTACTAGCACAGCATGAAAAAATACAATTATTACGCGCAATGCAGTATATGGTTGAGCAAGCAAAATGGGCGGTGTTGAAGCAAGATAACCTCGTATATCAGGAAGCTTTAAGTTCACTCAGTGAAAATATGCAGTTATTTTTTGAGCAAGATAATGTTCAAGAAAACCTATTAGCGGAGGTAAAAAAAGCATCTGATATCAATGTTTCGGTGGCTCAACCTAGCATAATGCATTCTTTGCAAGCGGTGGGGGATGCGCTATCTGTTTCAATGCGGGATCCGGCATTATCTGTGGAGAATAACGGATGAAAAAACTCATCTGGATAGCCTTAGTATTAGCTGCTGCCGCTTGGTTTGGTACAAATTTAGAGTCGGACCCTGGTATTGTCATTGTACGGGCAGCCGGCTGGCGAGTGGACATACCCTTATGGTTAGCAGGTTTTGGTTTACTGTTTGTTTTGTTAAGTGTGCATTATGTCATAAAGCTGTATGGTTGGATTTTTCATTCTAGCTATTTTGTGGGAGATTATGCGCAAAAACGGAAAATGCGTCGTGCGCGTAGATTAACCAATCAAGGGTTCATTGAATTAGCGGAAGGTGATTGGCATAAAGCGGAAAAGCATTTTCTGCAAGGTGCTCAAAATAGCGAAGTGCCATTATTAAATTATTTATCTGCAGCAGAAGCGGCCCAAGAACTGGGTGAGGCCAAACGTAGAGATAAATATTTGAAGATTGCACACGAGACAACAGAAGGGACAGATATTGCTATTGGCTTGACACAAGCTCGGTTGCAGTACCAACAAGGCCAATATGAGCAATCTTTAGCCACAGTGAAACACTTGCTCAGCTTGGCGCCCCATCACCCACATATTCTGAAACTATTAAAAAACATCTATTTAGAGTTAAAAGATTGGATGCAACTGTTAACCTTATTACCCACCCTGCGTAAGAATAAGGTTATCTCTGCGGAAGAAGAAAGCGCATTAGAAAAACAAATGTTTTCCCAGCTATTACAAGAACATAGCAAAGGGAATGGTAAAAATGCTGAGGATATTTGGCAAAAAATCCCTAAGCGTTTGCAATTAGATCCCCAGATAGTTTACCCTTATGCTCAGTTTCTAAATGAATCTGGTAAAATATTAGAGTTTGAGTCGCTGTTGAGGCAGACGTTAAAGCGGAGTTGGAGTGAAAAACTCATACGCTTATATGGTATGGCGGCATATGAAGAGAAGCATATCCCGCTCGATCAAGCTGAATCATGGCTGCGTGGACACCAAGATAGCCCCAATTTATTACTGACCTTAGGCCGATTGTGTGTACAGGCACAGTTATGGGGTAAAGCGCAGCGTTACTTGGAAGCAAGCTTAAAAATTGCCCCAACCCCTGAGGCTTATGCTGCCTTAGGTATTTTACTTGAGAAGGTCGATCAGAAGGATCTATCGTTGCAATATTTTCGCAAAGGACTAATAGAAATGGCTCCTAACAGTACGCTGTTAGAAGCCAACCAGGATGTGTTAGTGCTTGCTGATGAAAAAAAATAGGTAATACACCATGAGTCGTTGGGTTGAAGGTGAAGTTGTTAAATGGCACCAATGGACAGAGGATTTATATTCTTTATTTATTAAGGCTCCAGTGGATCCTTTTGTTGCGGGTCAGTTTACTCAGATTGGGCTTGGGGAAGAAGCAAAGCCATTGTTTAGACCTTATTCTTTTGTGAACACAACAGAAGATGAGTATTTAGAGTTTTACTTTAACCATGTCAAAGACGGTAATCTGACGCCACAATTAATGGACTTAAAGGTAGGCGACGCAATTTGGGTGTCTAAAAAGCCAACAGGCCGTTTTACAATTGAAAATTTAGAGCCTGCAAAAACATTAATTTGCTTGGCAACCGGCACTGGGTTGGGCGTGTTTTTGTCTTTATTAAAAACAGCCAAGCCATGGGAGATGTTTGAGCGAGTTATTTTGGTGCATTCCGTGCCCCAAGCGAAATTCTTAACGCATCACGATGTGATTCAATCTTTCAAAGAGCAACACTCGGATCAGTTTACATTTGTTCCTGTTGTTACCCGAGAAGCTCATTCAGAAGCTTATGACAAGCGTGTCACAGAGCTGGTTGCCCAAGAAATACTAGAAAAAGACTTAGGCTTATCCATTAATAAAGATGATACCCAAGTCATGCTTTGCGGTAATGCCAACATGATCAATGAAATGCGGGCTATTTTGGCACAAAGAGAAATGACGATGCGTTTACCCAAACGTGGCGGACAAGTCACGATTGAGAGTTATTTTAAGCCTTAATTTGTAATCTAATTTATCATCTTTTTATTCTCTGATGAGCATAGCGAATCTTATCCTCTCCCAATGCTGGGAGAGGACGGGCGAAGCCCTGGTGAGGATTGGTTAAGACAAATCATCAGTAACCCTCACCGGGTTTACTGCGCTTTCGCTTTGCAAACCATCCTCTCCCAACGTTGGGAGAGGGAATCGATTCGTTGCGCTTATCACACACATTGTCTTACTTTGGCTCAATTTTTACTCAATTGCATACAAACTTAACCAATTCCCGACCAAAGGCGTTGCCCTAACCAAGCAAGCTAAGTAAAATCACCAACTAATTGCATCTCGTTTTTAGTAGGATTTTTTGATGTTTGAACAACTAAAACAATTATTTTGGTCAGCTTTTGGTGCACCTGCACCTGCACCTGCACCTGCACCTGCACCAGTGCGAAAGCTTGAGCAAGAAGAATCTGATGATATCTTGGAAGTAATTGAAATAGAGAGGGCCGAATTAGATTACAGATTATTCAGCAGGCCTGTTTGTGAGTTATCAGCAGACCATGTGCCACATGATGACGATAAATTAGAGAAGTTGTGTAAAATTTATGGCGATGAGAGAGACAGTAATGCTTATTTATTACTTCGTCCTCTTTTTTCGAAATCAATACCAAAGGGTGGTAGTTGGATAGCGACTGCATGCATTAATGATTTTTTCGGTTCTCTTGTTACTGAGTACTGCAAGAAAGGATTAAATGTTGACTTTGTAAAATCAGACATATGTATTCTGGGTAGCAAGAATTTCATTATAAATCGATGGGCATTGGGTCTAGATCAAAAATTTAAAAGTAGAGTGTCACAAGCAGACTTGATTTTTTGCCCTGTAAACTTATCAGATAACCATTGGGGCTTATGGGTCTTGGATAAACGTGATGAGCATAAGCATAGAGTGTATTGTCTAGATGGCTTTAATAGCAACCCTTTTGCAGAGCCGGTAGAAAATTATGCGAAACATCAAGCAGCATACTATATAAAATATATTCAACCATTAGCCGAAACATTTGAATTCGATTCTAGTCAAAGTTATCATCATCGCATTCTTGCTCAAGAAAACACGATAGATTGTGGTTCGGTTATTTGTTATTGGGCGAAGCAAATTTGTGAGAATACGAACGTGCCTATTGATGTGGATTTGGAAGCGAAAGACTATACGGCATTCCGTTTGGAAATTGCCAAAACAATTTTAGCACATCACCCAGATGTGGTTAAAAAACGTGCTGCTGAATTTGACTCTGATATAGATGATATACGACCAAGCAAAAAAGCACGCAGATCTAATCATTAAATAAAGACCGGATAAACCTTTATCCGGTTCAGTTTGTTTCTGTGATGACACTTAGCCCTACTTAGTAAGGTTATAACGGGTGTGTCACAGAACTGTTCATTATTAGGAATTTTATATGTTTGAACAACTAAAGCAATTATTTTGGGCTGCTTTTGGCTCGCCTGAACCTACTCCTGATTTCCAGGGAATTGACTTAACTGCTGATGATGGCAATGAAGTTATACCATTATCATTCGATGAGTATGAGCAACAATATGCCCATACCTCGCGTGGGAGTGACACACTGCAAGCTTTATGTTGCTTGTATCGTGAGAATGTTCATGTCGTGCATCGTTTACTTCGCCCGTTATTTCCAAGCAAATCATTGGGTGATAGCAGCTGGCTGGATGATGATTGTATTAATGACTATCTAGAAGCATTGGTCAGTGATTATGCCAGACAAGGCTTGAAGGTTGCATTTGTAAGTTCACAAAAAGCTAACCCAGGTACTAATGGATTCATAATTGAGCGGCTCAATCGTAAAGGGCGAGGTAGATACAAAAAAGATGAAGCTGCGCTCACTGCTGCAGATTTAATTTTTTGCCCAGTGAATTTATTAGGAAACCATTGGGGCTTATGGGTCCTGGATAGACGCGCTGAGCAAAACCATCAAATTTATGGTTTAGATGGCTTTAATAGTAATCCTTTTGTTGAGCATTCAGAAGATAGCTACGCAGCACACCAGGCAATATACTATAAAAAATATATTATGCCACTAGCAAAGATTTTTGGTGTTAATGCCAGTAATGCCCACCACCATTATATTCCGCGGCAAGGCAACAATATAGATTGTGGGGCTGTTGTTTGTTACTGGGCAAAGCAAATTTGTGATAAAGAACGGGACATCAACTCACCCATTGACTCAGATTTTGACTCTAAGAACTATACGGCGTTTCGTTTGGACATTGCTAAAACAATTTTATCTTCTCATCCAGGCTCCGCAGAAAAACGTGCTGCGCCAGGGGCCCAATCCGATGATGAGACTCCGTCAAGAGCGAGCAAAAAAGCTCGGATATAATTGTCTAAACCTGTGAACGATAACAATTCGTGCGCATTACGTGCGCATGGAAAAAGGATTGTTATCAATCATTATATAAAAGCCAATGAAAAGTCACTTCACCTCCAGAACCCGCTCTTTTCAAACAGACCAATGAATAGTTTTGTGCTAGGTCTTTTTTTGTTATAAAAAGATTGACTGTTCTGGCCGTTTGACCTGTAACTTATTGATAATGTTGATGTTTACTCCTATTTTTTTTTGAACCTTATTGCTTCTCATACGGTCCAACAGCTGAAACAATATAAAAAACTGGAGAAGAGATTATGAGTGATATTGATGATATGAGAAAAGCATTAGAGGCACTAGAACAACAAACATTTACGGCTCATGAAGTCGGTGTAATACAAGGCCTCATGGCAAGCTGGGATCAAGTAGACTCTATAGATGATAATGCAGAAGCCTTGTTGAGAGATACATTTAAAAATGATTTTATGAAAGCAGGCGCGTTAACACAGGTGATTATGTTAGCAGAAAAAAATGCACAAAATCCTCAGGTAGACGCTCAGCTAAAAGGGATGATTGAAGAGTCTATGGGGAAATGGAAGGTCGATTCAGGGCCTAGAGCGAAGATGAAGTAAACTAGTTAAGCATATCTGAAAAGAAATGCTTAACGTCAAGACCAGCTGCTAGAAATGCTTTTTGGCTGTTGGCCACCATTTCATAAGGCCCACTGGCGAAAACGCGAGTGGGCTTTTTTATATTTTGAATTGTTTTAAGCGCATGCTCATACACCCAACCAGAAGCACCTTGCCAACTTGAGGCTGAATTTAAATCAGATAATATGAGATGGTAGGAAAAGCCAGGGTAGGTGGTTTGAATTTGTTTTAACCAATCTTCTAAATACACGTCTTCCGGTTTGCGTACGCCCCAAAATAGATCAATATTATTTAACCTTGCGTCTGTATGATTCAATAAATTTTCTAAAAGTGCTTTGAACGGTGCAATCCCCGTCCCGCCCGCTAATAGTATGACTTGTGCTTTGTCTGGAATATTCTCTGCGGTCATTTTTCCAAGGGGGCCTTCTAGCGTTAGGCTCTTATCTTTATCTACTTGCTTTAAAAAAAACTGAGATTGAGGTTGTAATTGATTATGGCGCAAGTGGAATACTAATTCATGTGATTTGTTAGGGGCATTCGCTATAGATAACGGGAAGCTAATATTATTATCATTGGACTTAGATATCACGTATTGTCCGGCCTGATAATTTAAATATTGTGTTGGTTCTTGTGGGCGCAATCTCAATGCCACAATGTCTGAATTGATAGCCTGGGTATCGAGCAAGGTATAATTGTATTGCTTTGTCATATCTTTATATGCCCAGTTGATCCCAAATACGGTCTATTTTTTCTTTAACGTCTGCAGATGCCTTTATGGGGACGCCCCATTCCCGTGTACTCTCGCCTGGTAATTTATTGGTCGCGTCTAAGCCCATTTTACTACCTAAATCTGGATGCGGTGAGGCAAAGTCTAAATAATCTATAGGCGTATTTTCCATTAAGAGTGTATCACGCTTAGGATCCATGCGTGTGGAGACAGCCCAGATAACATCTTGCCAGTTCCTGCAATCAATATCATCATCCACAACAATAATCATTTTGGTATACATAAACTGTCTCAAAAAAGACCATATGCCCATCATAATGCGCTTAGCATGACCAGGGTAGGCTTTGTGTATAGATACAATAGCAACGCGATAAGAACAGCCTTCAGGTGGCAAATAAAAATCAATGATTTCTGGGAACTGCTTTTGTAATAAAGGCACAAATATTTCATTCAGTGCTACGCCTAAGATAGCAGGCTCATCAGGCGGCCTGCCTGTATAGGTACTATGATAAAACGCATTATCCCGCAGGCTAATTTTTTCGATGGTCATTACCGGAAAGGTTTCGACCTCATTATAGTAGCCGGTGTGATCACCAAATGGCCCTTCTGGCGCGGTATCCCCAGGATAAATAAAACCCTCTAATATTATTTCTGCTCTGGAGGGTACATGTAAGTTTTTATGTAATAGTGCAGGGCAGAGCTCTGTTTTACCACCTCTTAGCAAACCTGCGAATGCATACTCAGACAAAGTATCAGGTATAGGGGTTACAGCAGCCAATGTGGTGGCCGGATCTGCGCCTAATGCAACCGCAATAGGGTAAGGTTTATCAGGGTGCTTTTGACACCAAGCTTGATAATCTAATGCACCACCACGATGTTTTAGCCAACGCATGATGACTTTATTCTTGTCGATGACCTGTTGTCTGTATATGCCTAAATTTTGTCTTTTTTGATTGGGCCCTTGGGTAATAACGAGCCCCCAAGTGATTAAGGGGCCAGCATCATTCGGCCAACAGGTTTGTATAGGAAAATCACCCAAATCTATCTCTGAGCCGGTGAGCACATTTTTTTGGCACAGGCCTTTATTCACAAGCTTTGGTTGCATGCTCATGAGCTTTTTGACTAAGGGGATATGCTTTATAGCATCTTTAAAACCCTCTGGGGGTTTAGGTTCTTTGAGCAAGGCTAATAATTTGCCCACTTCTTTGAGATCTTTGAGCGAGGTTTTATCAATGGCATGGGCAACCCTATCCACATGGCCAAATAAATTGCCGAGTAATGGCATGCTGCTGCCAGTTGGGTTTTCAAACCATAATGCGGGTCCACCTGCTTTTAAGACCCTATCACAGACTTCTGTAATTTCTAAATAGGGGTCAACCGGCATAGAAATACGTTTGAGCTGATCATTGCTTTCTAGCTGAGAGAGAAATTCACGTAGATCTTGGTAGGGCATAATGGATACAGTGATTTAAGTCTTTTAGGGTTAAATATAAAAAGCCACTTGTTTGTTGCAGTCTAACAAGTGGCTTTAAAGAGAGTCGAGACTTGAATGCTATGAACGTTTCATGGCTTCAAAAAATTCATCGTTGGTTTTGGTTAATTTCAAACGTTCAACCAGGAACTCATTCGCGGCTAATTCATCCATTGGGTGTAATAGCTTGCGTAATATCCACATTCTTTGTAATTCATCAGAAGACGTGAGCTTTTCTTCACGACGTGTGCCTGAGCGGTTAATATTCATTGCTGGGTAAACACGTTTTTCTGCAATGCGTCTATCTAAATGTAGCTCCATATTACCGGTACTCTTGAACTCTTCATAGATAACTTCATCCATTTTAGAGCCCGTATCAATCAGAGCCGTAGAGAGAATCGTTAAGCTACCACCTTCTTCAACATTTCTGGCGGCACCAAAGAAGCGTTTAGGTTTTTGTAGCGCAGCGGCATCGACACCACCGGTTAATACTTTTCCGGAATGAGGGATAACGGTGTTATAGGCTCTAGCCAAACGTGTAATAGAGTCGAGTAAGATAATGACATCTTTTTTATGCTCGACTAAACGTTTTGCTTTTTCAATCACCATCTCACAAACTTGAACATGTCTTTGTGGCGGCTCATCGAATGTACTAGCTACAACTTCACCTTGTACAGAGCGTTCCATTTCGGTAACTTCTTCTGGACGTTCATCGATGAGCAGAACTATCAGGATACACTCAGGGTAATTAGTGGCAATAGAGTTTGCAATATTTTGCAACATCATTGTTTTACCCGCTTTAGGCGGAGAGACAATTAAGCCACGTTGTCCTTTACCAATAGGACACATTAAATCGATAATACGAGCAGTTAGATCTTCTGTGCTCCCATTGCCTACTTCTAATTTTAAGCGCTCTTCGGGATGTAATGGGGTAAGATTTTCAAATAAGAGCTTATTGCGAGCATTCTCTGGGTTTTCATAATTAATTTCATTAACTTTCAAAAGCGCAAAATAACGTTCACCATCTTTGGGCGGGCGAATTTTTCCGGAGACGGTATCTCCTGTTCGCAAACTAAAACGTCGTATTTGGCTGGGAGAGACATAAATATCATCAGGTCCGGGCAAATAAGATGTTGTCGCTGAGCGCAAAAAACCAAAACCATCCTGAAGAAGTTCTAAAACACCTTCTCCATAGATATCTTCACCACTTTTGGCATGTGCCTTTAGGATAGCAAAGATTAAGTCTTGTTTGCGTAAGCGGGCAACGTTGTCGATGCCAGAGTCGCGTGCCAAGATAGATAGTTCGGTAGCTGGTTTATTTTTAAGTTCAGAAAGATTCATAGGCGTATTTTGATTCGCAAGTTATTATATATTTAAGAATGGGGATGGAAAGTCAGATCGATTTTAAGAAACAAAAGTGCTTCTCGCTCAGATCGTTGCTCGAAATGATTGACTGTTAATCCTCTACGATCGTGCACATGACTGAATTTAGCATGTACTCCTTGAAACGTCTAATCTGCCCCAGTCGGTGAGCTAGGCAGGTGGTTATCCTAACAAAAATTTTATACAGATGCTATAGCTATTTGTATAAAACTCTAACTCATCGACACGGGATGGACTTTGGGTGGTGTGGGGGTTATAGGTTGCTATCTAAGAAAGCCGTTAGCTGTGATTTAGAAACGGCACCTACTTTAGTGGCTTCTAACTCCCCATTTTTGAAAAGCATGAGTGTTGGTATGCCTCTAACACCAAATTTTTGTGGAGTGGCTTGATTATCATCAATATTTATTTTGCCAACGGTTACGCGGCCTTTATATTCCGTGGCAATTTCATCAAGTATAGGGGCAATCATTTTGCAGGGGCCGCACCATTCGGCCCAAAAGTCCAATAATACTGGCACTTCAGCGTTGATAACGTCTTGTTCAAATGAATCATCAGAGATATTTATTGTAGATTCAGACATGGTTTAAAAGCTCCATAAATCGTTAAGAGGTGAATCATAACAAGTTCAAAGGCATTTGTTGAGTATGCCCCCAAAATTTGTTAGTTAACTTTATGTTGGTGTGGCTAACACCTAAATATCGATCGCCATAAGTATGTGCAATAATACGTTTAATAATTCATTAGGGATAGTGGTATACATGTCTAATACAGAGTGGTTGTTGGCATCAGAAGCATACTTGCGAGTTAGTTTGTTTGCTTGTTTTTTTCTAGCATTAGCCTGGGCGGAAGGCAAATGGTTTTGGCGGGTCAGGGAAAGTTGGCGAATGGGCCGATGGGGACGGCACCTTGCCCTAACTGCAACTTCTAAAGTATTAATACGTCTGACTTTTCCGGTGCTGCTGCTTCAAACTGCTGTTCAGGCTGCAAAAGATCATCAGGGTATCTTGAACCACTTGAACATGCCTTATGTACTCAAAGTGGTTATTGCTATTTTTGTGTTAGATTTATTTATTTATTTGCAGCATCGATTAATGCATCGTTTCAAGTGGCTCTGGGCATTACATAAAGTGCACCATGTGGATAAAGAGCTAGATGTCTCCACGGGCATTCGCTTTCATCCCCTAGAAGAGCTATTTTCTATGGCGATTAAAATATTGGCCGTGGCATTTTTGGGGGCGCCTGTTTGGGCTGTGTTTATATTTGAGGTCGTACTCAATTTTGGCGCCTTATTTACGCATACCAATATAAGTCTCAATAAATATTGGGAGGCTAAGTTACGATGGTTTATTGTGACGCCCGATATGCACCGCATACATCACTCAGACATTCCATTGGACTATAATACTAACTTTGGCTTTTGTCTTAGTGTCTGGGACCGACTATTTAAAACCTATAGGCCTAAAGCTTTTACAGGTGAAAAACAGATTATATTTGGGCAGGAGGCTTATAGAGATGCTAAATACCAAACCATATTGCACATGCTATTATTACCTTTAAATTTAAGGTCAATGCGGCCCGTTAAGAAAAGACAGAGAAAAATACAAATGAGCGCTCAGGATGAGCCATAAAATTATCAAAGGGATTTTGATAGCCTTTTTGTTTGCCAGCATCGCTTTTTGTTTGTGGTATTTACGAGACGATTTTTCTATCGCAAAGTTGTCGGAGACTGTAGAGCAAGCGGGCATACTTGCGCCTGTATTATTTGTCATTATGTATGCTACGGCAACCGTATTTTTTTTACCGGGCTCTGTTTTGACTTTGACCGGTGGCTTTTTATTTGGGCCTGTTTTAGGGACAATCTATAATATAATAGGGGCTGTACTAGGCGCGACTTTGGCTTTTTGGATCGCAAGGTTCTTAGCGTCAGACTGGGTTGCGAAGAAAACGGGCAAACGTTTACAATGGCTTTTACAAGGTATTGCAACAAGTGGTTGGCGTTTTGTTGCGGTGGTGAGGTTAATTCCGGCGATACCTTTTAATTTGTTAAATTATGCTTTAGGTTTAACTAAAATTAGAACGCTCCCCTACATGGTTGCGAGTGCTGTATTTATGTTGCCTGGTTGTTTTGCTTATACATACTTAGGGCATTTAGGTGAAGCCGTTCTGGCACAAAAAGAAGGGATTGTTATAAAGATACTCTGGGGCATCGCATTATTAGTGCTGGTGAGTCTCATTCCTTGGGGGGTTAAAAAATTTAAAATCTATAAGACAATGGATTTTTAGGGATAAGCCAAGCTCTAGTGGGTGTTGGCTAAGCTGCAATCACCAGTAAGCCTTACCGGGCTTACTGCACTGTCGCTTAGTAAACTACCCTCTCCCAGCACTGGGAGAAGAAACTGATTCGCTTCGCTCATCACACCGCCGCAATGGTTAAAATAGTATTGTGCTTGACAAAAGGAAGCACCATTGAAATTAATGAAAAAAGATATTGTTGTTATTGGGGGCGGCGCAGCTGGCCTGAGTATTACCAGTGTCGCTGCACAGTTGGGACTTAAAACGGTGCTCATTGAAAAAGCCGGTCGCTTAGGTGGGGATTGTTTACACCATGGCTGTGTGCCAAGTAAAACTTTAATTCACAATGCAGAGACAATATGGGGATTGAGACAGGCGACAAAGTATGGCTTGCCTGTTACGGATGCGCCTTTATCCTACAAGCCCATTAAAGAAAATATTCATCAGGTTATTGGTCATATACAGAAGCACGATGATCCCAGACGGTTTGAGCGCTATGGTGCCGAGGTTGTTTTTGGAGCAGCACAGTTCATGTCGCCACACACGGTAACGGTGAATGATCAAGCCTATCAGGGTAGAAAAATTTTTATCGCAGCTGGCTCAAGTCCATTTATTCCGCCTATTTCTGGGTTAGCGACAGTGGATTATTATACAAATGAGACTATCTTTGATTTAAAATTTTTACCGCTATCACTTGTGGTGATTGGGGGCGGTGCAATCGGAGTTGAGTTGGCGCAAGCGTTTCATCGTTTGGGGGTACAAGTTACCCTTATTGAGCCACAACCTAGGTTATTGATGGCATTTGATCCAGAGGTGAGTGAGGTTTTAAGGCTGGCTTTAATAGAAGAAGGGATTACGGTTTATACCCAAGTCGAAATTAAGCAGATAGAGCAACAGTCAACTCAAGTCGCGTTAAAACTGCGACTTGAATGCGGTAAATTAGAAGTTTTACAATTTGAGAAAACCTTAGTGGCAACAGGACGGAGAGCCAATGTTGCTAGCCTGCAATGTGAACAAGCCAACATCAAATATTCTGACAAGGGCATTCAAGTTAATGATAAATTACAAACGACCAATAAAAATATCTATGCGGTAGGCGATGTGGTGGATTCACCCTATAAATTTACCCATATGGCGGAGTATCACGCAGGAATAGCTATTGCGAACGGCTTATTTAAAGCGCGCAAAAAAACAAATTATCATGCGGTGCCAGGGGTGGTGTTTAGTCATCCTGAGTGCGCGATGGTGGGGTTAACAGAACAACAAGCGCAAGAAAAGAAGATACCCTATCAAATATTACGCAGTGAGTTTGCAGACAATGATAGAGCGATAGCACAGGGTACTACAAAGGGCTTTATAAAGTTGGTGATACATAAAAAACGTATTGTGGGGGCCAGTTTGATTGGGCCGCAGTGTAGCGAGCTGGTCGCTGAATTAACGTTGGCAGTACAGGCAAAGCTGAAAATATCAGAGATATCGAAGACTATCCATGCGTATCCAACTTTATCTCAAATTCATCGGCGTGCAGTCAACAGTTACTATGCCCCCAAATTGTTCAACTGGAAAACTAGGTTGTTAGTTAAAATCTTAAAATTATTTTAAAATATAAAGAGTATGAACATGAAAAAAGTAGCCGTTATCTTATCTGGTTGTGGTGTCTACGATGGGGCTGAAGTAACCGAGTCTGTGTTAACTTTGCTGACATTAGAGCAAGCAGGTGCGGATTATCAATGTTTTGCACCCAATATCAACCAGCATCATGTGATTAACCATATCACGGGTGAAGAAATGACGGAAACACGCAATGTCTTGGTTGAGTCTGCGCGTATTGTCAGGGGAAATATTCAAGATATAAAGCTGGCCAAGGCAGAGGATGTTGATGCCGTTATTTTTCCAGGTGGGTTTGGGGCCGCTAAAAATTTAAGTGATTTTGCTTTTGCCGGTGAAAAAGCGCAAATTAATCCAGAGGTTTCTCGCTTGGTCTCGGAAATGCAACAAGCCAATAAACCCGTAGGCTTTATTTGCATTTCTCCGGCCATGATCCCCAAGCTGTATCCCGAAAGTACTCAGCTATCTATTGGGAATGATAAAGAGACTGCAGAAACTATCGAAAAAATGGGGGGCACTCATATTATCTGCCTTGTCCAAGACATTGTAATAGACAAAGCCCATAAAGTGGTCAGCACACCTGCTTATATGTTGGCGGAACGTATTGGCGAAGCCCAGCAGGGCATTACGAAGCTTGTGACTGCGGTGTTAAACATGGCTTAAATAAGGCTTGATTCCCCAAGGGGGGAAAATAAATTATCCCTTTTAAAACAATTGGTTATTAGGGGATAATCCCCCCTGGTCACTTTATACCTACCTTCCATCTTACTAAAAAGAACCTGCTGTCCCAAAGTAGCTTAGTTAAATTGCTTTTTATTTTGAGCCCCGTTACATTTCAACTCTGAAAAATAATTGGTTTAAAATATTTGGAGCAACTTATGCCTTTACCTATATCGAATTCATCGTCGAGTTTTTCTGTTTCTGAGTGGCTTACGCCTTATGCCTGGACACCGACCTGGGCACCTATGCTTGTAAAAGCTATCAACGGGTACTCAGATCAAGAGTTATACCCTGGCGTTAATCCAAAATTCATCCCGTTTATGATGGATGAAAATCAACATGATGCTTATGAAATGGCAACCGCAGCACAAGAGCCTATTAAGTGGGGACTACGTTATATTGCAGTACCGGGATTATTGATGCTCAGTGTATTAGCATTAAAAGCGACAAAAACTTGTTTTTCACGTATATGGGATGAGGGAATTATATCTGGACTGCGCTCAAACATTGCCAGCTTTACTACAGCGTTATTAAAATTGGCTTCCATATTTACGGGCGTGCAGATACTAACCGGGTTTATATATGAGCATGGTCCAAAATTAGCTGGTTTTTATGAGAATATGCGGGGCCCTATTCACGCTTTTACCCGACCATTTTTTGAGCGAATTTTGCCTGCTATAGAAGAGGTAATTGAAAGTGAAGGCTTTGTTGTGTCACCACGAAGAATGTTTGTGGGCAATGAGACCAACGCCTTTTTAAGGTACATGGGAAGGATCGGGACGAGTATTCGAACGCCATATAATGGTGCCAGTATAGGCGGTGCTATGGAACCAGAAGCTTATAATTTAGGTATTGGGGCTGTGTCACAAGCAGAAAGATTTTTAGAATTTGCTAAGGATGCATGCGAGGCGCCGGAGCAAATTTTACCCAGCTTAACCAGCCCTCAGCGCTTCCTCGCAGCCTGCTCTAAACTCACAGCATACTTTGCACCCCAGATGGAATGGCTGGCAGGGCACTTATCAGGCATATGGACACCGGTAAAAAATTGGACCGCTCTTTTGGCGCCCAGTAGCATTGCGGGCACGATTGCCAATGAAAGTAGCAATTTATTTGTGAAAAGTGCAGCGACTGTTGCAGGCTATGTGCCGATGTTTTTGACTTTCTTTGCTGGCTTTAGTGTTTTGGAATACACCGCAAAATTATGCGGTATAAAAGTGCTACGAGGGTTAAGACATGCTGTCTTGGGCGATGTACCAGCTGCAAGGGCTCCCGCAGTTGCCGCAGCCCCTGCAGCTGCAGTTGCCGTGGCGGCTGTTGCACCCATGGCGGACCCGATAAGATTCACAAAATTAGAGGGTGTGACAATGGCAGCAGCTGCGGCCGCGGCAACCACATTCGTGGCTTTAAAAGGGCCATAACCACCAGATTAAGCCGGCTTTCAACCGGCTTAATCTGAGATAAACCGTATTGGTTCTATATTTTTTAGCCCGCTTGTTTTCACGTAGTTCCCGCTTAAGTAACCGTTTGTCTGGCATAAAACTACCGCTCAGCGACAAATCACTTAGTTAAATTGCTTTTCCCTTGGGGAAAGATTATCTTTCGCTCTAAATCAGGTTAATAACTTTTGGAGCTTATATTATGTCTTGGGGCACAACACTTAAAACTTTTGCTAGCAATTGGCTAACACCTTTTGCTTGGCGCAATAACTTTCCAATCAATTTATGGAAGGGGTTTCAAGCCGCGGCAGGCGCTTCAGCTGAAGAGCTTTTTCCTCATGTAAACCCTAAGTTTGCACCTTTTATCATGGATGAAGTGCAGCATGATGCGTTTGTTGCGTCCCTTATGGCACAAAAACCTTTAGAGTGGAGCGCAAGATATATTTGGGTTCCCCTTGTAATTGGGCTCGTTGGGAATTTAGTTTTAAAGATAGGGACTACGATAGGCGGCGCAGCTTTAAGTCTACTGCCAATGCCGAGTAATTCGTTTATTCCTAGACCAATCAGATGGACCTTAGGCAAATTAGCCAGTGGTGTGAAGTTTATTTTAAATTCAAAAATAATGCGTTATTTTGTGATTCCTGAAGTTATTTCTGCTTATCTTCATACAAATGGTCCAAAGTTATTTTCAATTTATGAAAAAATGAGGCCTTTGACTCACGCGTTTATGCGCCCATTTTTTGAGCGTATTTTGCCATGGGTAGGAAACATAATAGAAAATGAAGGCTTCACGGTTTCTTTTCGTAGATGGTTTGTAAGTTCAGATCCAAATGCGGTATCAAGATGGATGGGCCGTATTGGGGCAGTCGCAACAGGTAGATATAGCCCTTCAAACATGGCAGAAACAATGGCGCCTTATGCTTATGATTTAGGTGAAGATTCTGTGAGATACGTTGCTCGGCTTTTTAACTTTATCAAAGATACGCTTGAGAGCACGACACAAATTTTACCTAGTCTCTCTAGTGTTGGAGCATTTAAAGAATCAATGGCTAAGCTTAACGTATACTTTTCTGACCAATTAGAATGGTTATCTGCTCAAACCGGGCCGGTATCGGTGGCAGCAAAAAGCTGGGCTGGTGCAGTAGGCGATGGGCTGTTGGAAATATTAGTCGGTTTTAAAAATGGAGCGACAAGTTTACCTAGCAACATTGCAGATAAGATTGCAAATGCTTTAACCAATGAAGATAGCGGCACACTTGCAAAATGGGCGGCAACGGGGGTTGGTTATGCGCCTACTGTTTTAGCTGCCGGGGTTTTGGCCTATACCGCAGTATTGGTCGCCGTCAAATGTAAGAGAATTTTAGAAGCGTCTATATTAGGTCTTAGACGGTATTTTCCAGGCGTTGTTAATAATAATGTGGTGAATAACGGGGCAGCAGCAAACCCTGCGCCTGTCGCTCTTCCGCCAATGCCTGCAAATTTACAAGTGGACTTGGCTGCTTTATTAGCGCACCCAGCAGCGCAGCATGACGCTGATTGGCAAGCTATGCCGCAAGCAGAGCGTCAATGGTTAAACCAGGCATTGTTAAATAATAATGACCCTGCTTGCTTGCACAAGGCTCTAGTGAACATGGGTATCGATGACATAGCACTGGAACAAACTGTCAGAGCATTGGCCATAAACCCTTAACGGGACAAGAATATATAAAGACCGCTTAAATATCCAAGTATCAGGCGGTTATAATTTCCTGACAGACGGCCTAAATCTTGTAACTACTTGATAAAAAACAACATTATAGACTGGCACTCTGTATTAAAGAGTGCTAGTATTAGTAATAATAAATTATTAAGATAAGTACGCTTACTTCATTGTATATGCAGGTGATTATATGACAGATAGAACTCAAACCACAGCAATTGCTTTACCCGTTGTTCAAGATGGGCTTCAGGCATATTTGCAGCGTGTGCATGAGATTCCTTTGTTAACACCTGAAGAAGAATTTGAGCTTGCTACACGGCTACATGAAAATGGTGATATGCAAGCAGCCCAACAATTAGTTATTTCTAATTTACGTTTTGTGGTGAGTATTGCGCGTGGTTATATGGGCTACGGGTTGCAAATGTCTGATTTAGTTCAAGAAGGGACAGTCGGCTTAATGAAAGCGGTGAAACGTTTTGATCCCAATGTGGGTGTTCGCTTGGTCGGTTTTGCGGTTCATTGGATTAAATCTGAGATTCATGAGTTTGTGATCCGCAACTGGCGTATTGTTAAAGTTGCGACTACAAAGCCGCAGCGGAAATTATTCTTTAATTTACGCGGACATAAGAAAAAGTTAGCCTGGTTTACTAAAGATGAGGTGGAATCCGTCGCTCAAGATTTGGGTGTTTCTACTAAAGATGTTTTAGAAATGGAGTCTAGGTTAAATGCGCATGATGCCGTATTTGATGCGCCGGTCAGTGGTGATGATGAAGATACTTATACTTATTCTCCACAACAGTATCTTACCGATGAGAACTCAATTGGCACCGATCCCCTGCAAGCGTTGACTTCAGATAGTTTGGCTTCTTTTCAGCAAGAAAAATTAGGTTCCGCTTTACAGGCACTAGATGCCAGAAGCTTGGATATTATTTCTAGCCGATATTTGGTCGACAAGAAAGTGGGTCTGAAGGTGCTAGCTGAGAAGTATGGTGTTTCTTTAGAGCGCATTCGTCAGATTGAAAAGGCCGCCATTGATAGTCTGAAAGATTCGGTGATGGCGTAAGATTTCAAATTTGTTGCTAATTATTTGCAGAGATTAGGCGCTTAGCGCCTGTTCACTGCTCAACATGGTCGTTTTTCTCAGAAATATCCCCCCTCAAATAAACATGCTGTGCTTTGCTATCCGACAATTTATTAAGTTCAATCACCGTCTTCTCTATTAAGGGATAATCATTTTTCTGCCAAGGGTGAAAGCTGGGGCGTAAATACGCAAAAAGTGGCGGTATAATTTTAGATATAATGCCTGGTTTTGTGAAACAAAATTGAAACATTTGTTTGTAGAAGCGGGCGGAAAATAATTTTTTGTCTTTGATGAGCATGTATATGAGGGGACGCCAAAAACAAATCAGCGATATAAAATTGACGACAAGAAAACCACATGTACGAGAAAAATAACCAATATTGAGTTCTTTGAGCATATCAAATACAACCGCTTTATGCTCTATCTCCTCTATGCAATGCCATTGCCACATCGCTTTAATATCTTGATGTATGTTGTCCATCATGCCGGGCGTTGACAAAAAAATATTTGAGCTGACAGCCGTAAAATGTTCACCCGCGGCCGTTACACTTAAGCGAAATTTCTTACTAGATAAAGCAAAGATGAGTGCGGGGATGATCAGTTCAATTGGATATTTCAATAGCGCGGGGTAACGCGGTCGGATAATTTTATGATAGAACTGCAAGTGCTCACGACTGTGAAAGCTTTCTTGCCGAACGAAATGACTGATATTTGAGAGAAGCTTTGGGTTTGTAATTTTATATCTTAATGCTTTGACATTCTTAATAAAAAATTTTTCACAATAGGGTATGTAGGCTGCTAGTATAGTGGTTGTGATGGTTATGGCAATATTATTTTGATACCAATAATGCGGAATAGGGCTTTGGTAAGCAAATTTAATGGGGCGCGGGGTAATAGTGGTATTGTTGGGTGGGTTTTTATTCATTTTATTATTGTGAAAATGGGTAGGATGAGATTCACTCAGCCTACCCGATTCATGCTATTGTTTTTGTCGATTGTACACCATCCGTTTGGAGGTATCAAAATCACTGCCCAGCAGTGCCAATGCCTTTAATAGATTTAAGGCCTCGTTTAGTTGGTAATCTTCGATAATTAAATGTTTTTGGGCCTCTTTTTCTTCTTCGTTTTGGGCTTGTTCAATTGGTTGGTTTAGCTTGTCTTGCTTGTTGTCCAAGTGGCCCTGTAGATCAGCTTCTCTTAGCGTAAACCAATTTGCCGCATTTTGCGCATCTTCTGGAATTTTGATATCTGGAACCTCTATATCAGGTGTGATGCCATGTGCTTGTATTGAGCGACCACCTGGCGTGTAATATAAAGCGGTTGTTAGCTTGAGCCCATGCTTGTCTCTTAAAGGCAGAACGGTCTGAACAGAGCCTTTACCAAAAGTTTGCGTGCCCACAATTAAAGCCCGCTTGTGATCTTGTAAAGCGCCAGATACAATTTCAGAGGCTGAAGCGGAGCCTTCATTAACGAGTACGACGAGAGGGGCACCGTTAAGGGTGTCTTTGGTCAAAGCACGCTCTTCAATCTTAGAGCCCGGCAAACGGCCTTCTGTATAAACAATGAGCTCATTATTTTGAAGCTTATCTTTATCTAAAAATAAGTCTGAAATTTTAACCGAAGCCTCTAAGACACCACCAGGATTGTTGCGTAAATCCAGAATGGCTCCCTTTAGTTGATTATTAGATTCTTTTTTGAGTTTTTCAATAGCATTGGATAAATCTTCAGCAGATTTAGATTGAAATTGCGCTACGCGTAAGTAAGCATAATGATTTTCTAGCAATTTTGCTTTAACACTCTTTACCTTGATAATATCTCTAGTAACCTTAATGCTGAGTGGTTTGGTTGCGCCTTTGCGAATAATTGTCAGTAAAATGTCACTCCCTCGTTCACCACGCATTAAATCTACAGCTTGTTTTAGATTAAGTCCTTTGACAAGCGTTGTATCCAAGCGAATAATTAAATCACCTGCTTTAATACCAGCGCGCTGTGCCGGCGTATCATCGATTGGACTAATGACTTTTACAGCCCCTTCTTCTAATGTCACTTCAATACCGAGTCCACCAAACTTGCCACTGGTATTAACACGTAAGTCTGAAAATTCAGAAGGATCTAAGTAGTTGGAGTGTGGATCCAGGCCTGTCAGCATACCTCGAATTGCATTTTCAAACAGTACTGAATCATCTACTGGCTTAACATAATATTTACGAATATGTTCTACAACGGCGGTGAAGCGCTGTAAGTCGCTCAATGGAATCTTCTGCTGTGAGGCTTCGGCTGCTAAGGTAGGGGCAATATACGCTGTGGCTAAGATACCTAAAAAGTATCCCAAAGATAGTTTAGCGGTCAGTTTCATAAATGTTATCCTTAACAATTGTTCTTTTTGAGACACCAGCATAAAATGGTGCGTAGCGCCAAATATAATGTGCCTATTTTTTTATAGTAAATCTAAAGCTCTTAACTTAGTTTAAACCATTCTGAGGGTTCTAGCGCAATTCCATCTTTGCGTAACTCAAAGTATAACCCGGGTTCCGTTTGACCGCCGCTTTGACCGACCCTGGAAATAATATCACCTTCCTCTACAGAATCTCCTACAGACTTATAGAGTATCTGATTATTACCGTATAAACTCATATAACCATTACCGTGGTCAATGATCAAGAGCAGACCCACTCCTCGTAGCCATTCAGAAAACACAACTTTGCCGTGATATATTGCATGTACCGGTGTGCCTTGAGCTGCTTTGATATAAGTTTTCTTTGCCGTCTTTTCAGTGTGCTTCATTACGGCGGTTAAGATAGTATTATTTTGTTGGATAGGGAGTGACAGTCTTTCTTTTTGTGATGAAAATTTGAGCAAGGGCTCAATATACTCAGGCACAGTTGGAACTTGCTGGTTGAGATTTGTTAACACATTTTCCAATGCGCTACGTTCTTCTTTTAGTAAATTTAAGCTATGCGCTTGGTTATTCATACGTTGCTTTAGTTGGCCTAGAATATTTTGCCTGGTTTTTTGGGCATCCAGTAGTTGTTGCTGATTCTCATATGTTTTACTTTTGAGTGCCAACAAAGATTGTTCGGTCTTTAAGAGCTTGTCTTGTGCGGATTGGCTGAGTTGTAGTTGAGTCAAAAGCTGTTGGATCTTTTCTTTACGAGCCATGGAGGTGGCGTGATAATAAGCATTCATTCTTGGCAGGGTATATATATCTTCTTGGCCTAGTAACATGGACCATCTTTCTCTTTTGGCGTGAGTGTATATATGTTGTAGCAAGTTAGCTAATAGTTCCTTTTGATTATCTTGATCGGCTTTAAGTTTTTGAACCTGTATGACAAGTCTATTTTTTTCTAAAGAAATATTTTTAATTTGTAATTGACACTGGCGGAGTGTCTCTAATGTTTTTCCAATTTGTACTTCTAGCACAGCTAAGTTTTGATTCAGCATGGATTCTGATTTTTGGTCTTGCATTAGCTCAGATTCAAGCGATTTAATTTCACCCTGTAGCTGAATCAGCTTATCTGTTGGCGTTGTCGCGGTTGAGTTTGATGAGGACGGAATATTGGCAAGACAATTGAGCGTTGTGCCTATGCTCAGCATCAATAGTATTTTTGTTATCCTCGCGTGCATATGAATCCCTTAATTTGAGAGTAAGGACTGTCCTGTCATTTCTTGAGGCGGCACTTTACCCAAGATGTAAAGTAAAGTGGGTGCAATATCTTGTAGCGAACCTGGTTGGGACTTAAATTTCAAATTTTGTTTGCCATAGTAGACCAAAGGCACAGGAGATAATGTGTGGGCGGTATGGGGTTTTTGGCTGCCAGGCTCCAACATACAATCTGCATTACCATGATCGGCCGTAATGAGTGCTTCTCCTTCCACGGAGTCTAGAGCTTGTAACAAGCGTGCTATACACTGATCTAAACATTCGATGGCTTTGATGGTTGCTGTGAAATTTCCAGTATGCCCGACCATATCTGCATTGGCATAATTACAAATAATAACATCATATTTTTTTGCCAGGATGGCTTCTACAAGCGCATCGGTTAGTGCGGGGGCATTCATTTGAGGTTGTAGGTCATATGTTTTTACTTTCGGAGAGGGTATGAGTATTCGTGTTTCATTTTCAAAGGGCATTTCTTTGCCACCATTAAAGAAAAACGTAACATGTGCATATTTTTCAGTTTCTGCGATGCGTAATTGTGTCATCTGTTCTTGCATCAGATATTCGCCAAGCACATTGGCTGGGCGCGTTTTGGGAAAAATAACCTGTGCGCCGAGCATGGGGTCGTATTCAGTTAAGGTATATAAATTTTTTTTCGATAAAATAACGGGGCGAGAAAAATGCTCAAAGCTTTCGGCAATCAAGGCCTGACTTAATTGCCTGGCTCTATCTGAGCGAAAGTTCATAAAAAGCACGACATCATCTGGCTTGAGGCCTGGATAAGTTGTCAATATTTTTGTTGGCTCAACAAACTCATCAGACTCTTGCCTAGCATAGGCATTATTGAGCGCATCAATGCCATTTTGAGCTGTATGCTTAGCTTGACCTTGTGTAATGACTCTATATGATTGCTCTATGCGATCCCAACGATTGTCTCGATCCATCGCATAAAATCGACCACAAATGGAGGCCAAATGCGCATTCGGTAAGGTCTCGAGTTGATCCGCTAAAAATTGTAGGGCGCTTTGAGCCGATTTGGGTGGCGTATCTCTGCCATCTAAAAAAGCATGTATGTAAACAGGCACTTCAAATTCTTTAGATATTTTCAGAGCTGCTAAAATATGAGTTGTATGGCTGTGTACGCCTCCAGGAGAGAGTAATCCCATCAAGTGCAAAGCCGATTGATTTTTTTGACAGGTTTGAAAAGCGTCTAGTAGTGCTCGCTTGCTGAAAAATGAACCATCCTGGATAGACTGATCAATGCGGGTTAAATCTTGAGGGATTGTTCGACCCGCGCCCATTGTTAAATGTCCAACTTCAGAGTTGCCAATTTGTCCTATAGGTAATCCAACGATTTCGCCACAAGCAGAAATCTCTGTATAAGGTGAAGTGGATATTAAATTATCCCAGGTAGGTGTTTGGGCCGAGTAAATAGCATTTTCCTTGCGTTCTGGGCCAGAACCCCAGCCATCTAACACAAGCAATAAAACTGGCTTATTTTGCGGCATGGCGATCCCTCATTGCAAATCTCACGAATTTCTATGCATAAAAAAATGTTATGTAATTAGTATACCGGATTCCAGTCGCTCGTGCCGCGGATTGTTGTTATAATAGCCCGCTAATTGTTTTACAGGTGGTTATTGTGGCAATGGAAACCTATTGGTTATTTTTTACCGAGCATTGGGCACTATCAAGTGCTTTTGTTGTATTGTTGATTTTATTTCTCGCCAATGAGTGGCGTAATCGTGGTGTCGGGGCTTTCGCTGTATCGCCTCAAGAGATGGTTGGTTTACTAAATCATTCTCGTGCAGTCGTGATTGATATCAGAGAGAAAGAAATGTTTGAGCAGGGACACATTCTGGGTGCTATGAACATATTGCAAAGTGAAATGGAGGGCAAAAAGAAAATACTCAATAAATATCGCTCAAAACCCATTATCTTTGTTTGCCAGAATGGATTATCCTCCTCAAAAGCGAGACAATGGCTTCTCCAGGAAGGGTTCGAAGAGGTTTATAGCCTGAAAGGTGGCATTGAGAATTGGAAAACAGAAAATTTACCCATTTCCAAGCATTAAGTGTAAAGCGTGCAGAAAATCTAGTGAGTCTCGAGCGAGACTTAAATATTTTAAAATGAAAATTTAGGGAGATATTATCCATGGCTAAAGAAGAGAAACCAGTTGCACCTGAAGGTGATAAAGATGGACCTGTATTTAACATTCAGCGTATCTATATAAAAGATGTTTCTTTTGAAGCACCTAATGCGCCTAAAATCTTCAAAGAAGAGTGGAAGCCAGAGGTTAATGTTGATTTACATACAAAAACCAACGACCTTGAAAAAGATGTTTATGATGTTGTTTTGCATTTGACCGTAACAGTGAAGATGGGTGATACCACTGCCTTTTTGGTTGAAGTTCATCAGGCGGGTATTTTTACAATCAAAGGGTTCCCTAAAGAGCAATTGTCACATGCTTTAGGCTCTATGTGTCCGAATATTTTGTATCCTTATGCCAGAGAAGCTATTTCTGACTTGGTCACTCGTGGTGGTTTCCCACAATTGTTGTTAGCACCAGTTAATTTTGATGCCTTATATATGCAGCATTTAGAACAGCAAAAAGAAGGTGGAGCTGCAAACGCATGATGTTAACGCTAAGCCGTCAGTCTCGGGTATGTGTATTAGGAGCAGGTTCGTGGGGGACGGCTTTAGCGCTATATTTTTCAACCTGCTTTGATCAGGTTCATTTGTGGAGCTTCGACCCCAGTGAAGCTTCACGCTTGCAAGCAGATAGAGAAAATAAGCAGTATTTACCGGGTGTTTCCTTTCCTGAGAATTTGCATATCGACCATAGCTTGGATGGCTTGCTAGCATCTGAGACGCTTGTTATTGTTGCCGTTCCCAGCCACGTTTTTGCCGAGACCTTATCCAAATTAAATACTCTCAAAAAGAATATTAGTGCTGTTGTTATTGCCACTAAAGGTGTGACTAGCACCGGAGAGTTTTTACATAATGTTTCTCAGCATGTTTTGGGAGAAACCTGTCCTCTAGCGTTGCTATCTGGCCCTAGTTTCGCTAAAGAAGTGGCACAGGCTATGCCCACTTCCATTACATTAGCTTGTAACCAAAACGATTTACTAGAACAATTGGCTCCCTTACTACATAGTGCCATTTTTAGGATTGAGACCAGCACTGATCTGACAGGCGTTGCTTTAGGCGGTTTGGTCAAAAACGTTGTCGCCATTGCTGTTGGTTTATCTGATGGATTAGGGTTTGGAGCTAATGCGAGAGCCGCTTTAATTACCCGAGGTGTACAAGAAATGTATCTTATGGCTCAAGCTATGGGGGCGAAGACCGAGACCGTGATGGGGCTAGCTGGCTTAGGCGATATGGTTCTGACGACAACCGACAATCAATCACGTAATAGACGCTTTGGTTTGGCTTTAGGGCAGGGGTTGAGCATGGATGAGGCACAAACACAAATAGGTCAAGTTGTTGAAGGTAAAAGTAATGTCAAAGAATTAATGATCTTAGCTGAGCGCTATCAGCAATACCTACCGATTTGCCAACAAATTTTTGAGGTTGTTTATAATGGGCTACCTGGTCAACAAGCAATGCAAAATATATTAGATAATCACACCGCGTAGTTCCATTTTTTCAACTTTTACTTTATTGGTTCATTATCAAATGCCAGATTCAAATTGGATAGTCATCACGGGCGCGCCCTGTTCCGGAAAAAGTACGGTTATTACCTACCTTAAAGACTGTGGTTTTAATGTCAATCATGAGGTGGCTCAAGGGTATATTGATGAGCAACAAGCAGAAGGCATTGAAAAGCCATGGGAAGACAAAGAAAAATTTCAAAAGGCTATTCTAACACGTCAGCGCACTGTGGAAGACGCACTGGTTACGCAAGGAAAATCAAATAAGACCATATTTTTTGATCGGGGTATTCCGGATGCCATTGCTTATTTTAGCTATTTTGGCGTGGCGGATGACAAAATTCCCGATTCAGTCCTGGTAACCAAATATAAACATGTCTTTATTTTTGATAAGCCCAAATCAGACGTTAGGCATGGGGTTGATGGAGATGATCCTGAGCGATTGGTGCAATTGATTAAAAATGAATATAAACGTCATAAATGTAAAATACATATCGTACCGGTAATGCCGGTAGAACAAAGAGCGGCTTTTGTTTTAAGGGCTGCAGGGTTAAAAGCACAGGTTAAAAAGTTAGAAACAAAAAATTTGCCTTCCAGTGGGGCTTTGTTACCTCTATATAAATCTGGGTACTATCTTAGAAAGACTAAACCTCAAAATTATTCTGATACTAAGCCCAGAACGCGCAGTCGTAAAGCGATATAAGGTGTCAGTGACAATAAGTTGGTCTGAAGCTTACTGAAAGCAAAAGTCTAACTGTCGTAAAGCCTCGTACACCACAATCGAAACACAATTCGCTAAATTTAAACTTCTGGAGCTAGAGGCCTGAGGGATCAGCAGCTTATTGTCTGAAGGGAACTGATCTAATACATCCTGGGGTAAGCCGCGTGTCTCTGGCCCAAAAACGAAATAGTCTCCCGATTGATATTGATGATTAGTATAAAAAGACGTTGCCTTTGTTGTAAGCGCGAAGCAGCGCTTGGGCTTGGCTGTGTTCATGAACGCTTCAAAATTAGGGTAGGTTTGAATGCGTGCCAAATGATGGTAGTCCAAACCTGCTCTACGCATTTGTTTATCCGAAAGAGAAAATCCCAAAGGCTCTATCAGGTGTAATTGCGCTTGAGTATTGGCACACAAGCGTATGATGTTGCCCGTATTAGGCGGAATTTCTGGTTGATAGAGTACAATATGGAACATGGGGCTCAGCTAATAATGATTTTATAAAGCTGTATAGTGACAGAAAAAGAAAGTAAATTGAAGAAATATACGCAAAAAAAGAGGAGGGTGCTAAGAGCCGCCCTCCTCTTTAGAGTGTTGTATATGAAAGTTATTTCTTATAGCACTCTACCAATCGCTTTAGGGTAACCGCTGGCTTGGCTTCGCGCTTTTCGAGCTTGATGCCAGTTAATATTCATTTTAACACCCGTTTTATTGACTATCTTTTTCACGGAATATTCAATGCTATGGTTGCCACCATACATGCTGCTAGATATAGGCACATGAGACTCAACAAAGACTTGCTTACCTAAATAGCCGACCTTGTTGGGTTGATGAACAATGTTCACAGGCGTACCCATTGGGACCATATCAAATACTTTGCGGATATCTTCAGGCAGCATACGAATACAACCGTGACTGCTTCTTAAACCCACACCCCTTGGATACGGTGTGCCATGTATCACAATATTTTTAAATCCTAAGCTTAAAGCATGTGTGCCCAATGGATTTTTGGGCCCAGGCGGCATGCTTTTCGGAATGGGTTTACCCAATCTTCTATGGTTCTCTAGAATAGACTTCGGCACAACCCAGGTTGGGTTTGCTCTTTTTCTCACAATGGAGGTTTTACCCAAAGGTGTATTCCAACCATCTTGCCCTACGCCGACTGGAAAAGTAGAAACACGTCTGCCATCTGGATGATAATAGTAAAGTCTTAACTCGGCTAGATTAATCACAATGCCTTTTCTAGGGGCATCGGGAAGCACAAACCTGGAAGGGACTAACAATTTTTTACCAGCTCTAGGGTTTTTATACCCCACTCCAGGATTAGCCTCTTTCATTTCATAACCACCAATATTATGACGACGACCGACTGTTGATAGAGAATCGTGTCGGGAAGCTGTTGTATATTGAATATGACCAACCACATTGCCTTGTGCTGGAATCGTATAGGTTAAGGCAAAGCAAGGCTGTACAAGCATTGCTGCGCCAATCCATAGCAGGGTTTTTGCAACAGCGTCCATACTCTTTGCTGCTGATAATTTTTTCATTGACGCACCTTCTATTTTTTTCTTCATTTTTGGATACAATTTTTCATCATACAAAGATGTTATCGGTAAAAGTTCCAAAACATTAAGATAAATTGTCAAAAAAATGACATAAACTCTGTTGTCTTTAATCACAGTCTTATGATTGATGTTGAGCATCATAATATATTAAAGAATAGCTTGAATAAGAAAAGCTTGTAAAAATCACTTGTATTAGCAAGTAAGACAACTACAATTTTAAATGAAACAATGCCGAATGATTACTGGAAAAATAATAAGATGGTAGGTCAAAACTTAGTATTAAAATTAATGAAAACCCTACATATGCACTGGGGCAATAAAGGCTCCCGATATATGGGGTTATACCCTGATGGCGATAATATGTATCTTACTTTGTTTACTAAAAAGGAAGAAAGTTTTTCTATTGTTGCTCATGATAGAATCAAAGAAAGTTTCATGGGCGCTGAAACGGGGGTGTTAAAACAGTATATAAAAAAACACCAGTTATCACAGGTTCCTGTCATACTCATATTGCCTAAGCAATATTATGATATTTTTATGTTAGATGATTTTCCAGGAGAGATATCAGATAAGCATAATGCGATTAAGTGGCGGCTAGCAGAATATCTAGACTACCCATGTGAAGAGGCTATTGTAGAATATCTCACTTTACCATGCAAAAATAGTAAACCAGGTAAAATATATGCCTTGGCGATGCAGCAAGATAATCTAAAAGCATGCATTACATGGGCGCGCAAAAATAATATTAAATTAACAAAGATTGATATTTGGCAGAATGCCATTAAAAATAGTATTTTGGGTGAATCGCCAGACAAAGGAACCGTGATTGTTAAAATGGGCTGCCGCAAAAGTGAATTGGTTATTATGCGCAATAATGAAATTTACTTTATGCGGGACATTGATGTCTCTGCAAAAAATTTTAAAACTGAAAATACGGATGCCTTGGCCAGCAGCTATGACGCATTGAGTTTAGAGATACAACGCTCAATAGATTATTGTGCGAGTCATATTCGCAACCCAGGGATCACTCAAATTTATATAAACCCGGATATTGAAAATGTTTTAAATAGTCAGAAACTTGAAGGTATTTTAGGCTTGCCAGTATATAATTTAGCACTGCGTCAATGGCGAGAACAACAAAAAATAATGATGCCTGAATTAATTGCAGGGTCGGCAGCATTGGGTGGTGATATATGAAGCAAGCCATAAATTTTTTATCGGTTTATCAGAACGCACAACCTAAATTTTCAGCTAAGCATGTATTGTTTATCTGGTTCGTTAGTATAACTTTTATGTGTTTATGGAGTTTGGTCTTGCTCAATACAAATCATGCTGAGCAAAAGAAACTTTCAGAAATACGAGAGCAAAATATACGATACGCTGCCCAGTTAAGGAAAATCAGTAATCAGTTTAAGGCTGAGTACGGGCAGAGCTTATCTGAAAGTATCAAAGCATTAGCCGCGGAACGTCTTGAGAAAGAGCAAAGATTAAAAGCGGTTTATCAGTTGCAAAATAAGTCGCAAGATCTAACATATTATCTCAATAAAATAGCCGGGGACCATGTTGTCGGTACATTAATTGATTATATTTCTATTCAAAATGGACAGGAAATTAAAATAATAGGGCGCTCGACAACACCACAGTTAGTGCCGAAAGTGTTATCTTCTTGGGAAAATGTCAAGTTGAATGGCAAAAAAAATGCGAGCCAATTTAAAATACAAAAAATGCAGGATGATAAAAAGTATGTCGATTTTGTCATACAGGTACAATAAGATGCATGGTCTTTATAACAGAACATATAAACTCATTGCGCAAATAAATGCATTGTCATTAAGAGAACAGTTACTTCTGATGGTAACCGGGATGGTTGGCATTATCGCTTTTTTATATGAAATCACAATTTCACCTAATATCAGCAGCCTGGCGGCCATTAAAGAGCAACAACGACATTTGATAGAAGAAGGCTCAGCATACTATGATGAGATAGCGTTTTTAACAGTAACGCAGAAAAAACAACACGAACAATTAAAGAGAGAGAATAGAAAATTAGAAAAGCAGCTGCAAGCTCTAGATCCTGTGAACATGGGAGAACGCTCAGCGCCCAAAGTCCTTGCCAGTATATTGTCTGATTTCAAAGGATTAGAATTAGTTTCTTTAGAAGGCTTACCTCCTGAGGCACCTCAAGATAATAGTCAATTGATTAAACTGCCCTATGAACTTCATTTTGTGGGTCAGTTTCCAGAAATGATTAAATATTTATACAAGTTAAAAGCAGATGTGCCGACTGTATATTGGGATAAATTTGAATACAAGATCAAGTCATTTCCTGATGCAGATATTAGGTTAACACTATTCACAGTAGATTATGAAAAAAATAAAAGCAAATCATCGGGGGGCAGTCGATGAGCAAAATCAAGCTGGGTGATTTGCTGGTAGAGCAAAAAATTATTAAAGAGGAAGATTTAGAGCGTGCGCTGACCTCTCAAAAAAAAACAGGTCAAAAATTAGGGGATGTCTTAATTGAGTTAGAGCTGATCAATGAAAATGACTTGCTTTCTTTTTTGGCGAAGCAATTAGATTTACCGTTTTTGGATTTGAAATCATATTCTGTAAAACCCCATATTATAAAATTAGTGCCCGAAACATTTGCCCGTCGTTTTAAAATGTTACCCATAGATAAGCTGCAAGATCAGTTTTGGGTAGCGGCTTCTGATCCCACTGATTTATCTGCTTTAGACCAAATTTGCTCTAAATTAGGACAAACACCTAGGTTAGTGGTTGTTCGGGAAGAAGACATAAAAAATATGCTTGATGAAGTCTATAAAAGAAAAGATGATATAAAAACATTTGTCGGAGAGCTTGAGCAGGAAATGAAGCAAGCGGGCCAGTCTGGCTTAGCGTATGAGGAGATTTTAGAAGACACGCCTGTCAAGCGATTGTTAAACTCTATTTTTGAAGAAGCTATACTCAATAATGCCTCTGATATACATATTGAGCCGGCTCAAAACGCATTTCGAATTAGGCAAAGAATAGATGGCATTTTAAATGAACAGATTATTGCCGAGAAATCTATATTAGCGCCGTTGGTTCTTCGTATCAAATTGATGGCAGGCTTGAATATCTCCGAGCATCGTTTACCACAGGATGGGAGATTTAGTGTTCAATATCACGAACGAAAAGTGGATGTGCGTGTTGCGACTATGCCGGTTTTAGGGCAAGAAGCCGTTGTTTTGAGAATATTAGATCAATCGTCTGGCTTGTTAGCCCCAGAAGAACTAGGGATGAGTGCCGAGCAGTTGCAGATTTTCAAAAAACACTTAAGTCATCCGCACGGTATGATTCTGGTGACGGGACCAACGGGTAGCGGAAAAACAACGACTCTGTATTCGGCCTTATCGGCCGTGAATGAGGTCGAGAAAAAAATTATTACTGTAGAGGATCCTATTGAATATACATTAGCGCGTATCAATCAAGTACAAGTGCAAACTAAGATAGGATTAAATTTTGCGAACATATTACGTTCTGCTTTACGCCACGACCCGGATGTGGTCATGGTGGGAGAAATTCGGGATAGTGAAACAGCGAATATTGCTTTACGTGCTGCCATTACCGGCCACCTGGTTTTATCAACCTTACATACGAATGATGCGATTTCAAGTGCGATTCGACTGATGGATATGGGAGTTCATGCCTATTTAGCCGCCAGTAGTGTGAAGTTAATTATTGCGCAACGATTGATCCGGAGAATTTGTACCCGATGCCGAATAACATATGAACCGTCAGAGGTCGAGAGCAAATGGCTTCAAAGCCATTTTGGTCCTGCCCAACCAATACGAGAGCTGATGATGGGAAAGGGCTGTACCCATTGTGGCATGACAGGGTATAAGGGGCGTATGGGCATTTATGAACTGTTAGAAATAGACAATGTTCTTTCAGAGGCGTTACGGGCGGGTGATATGAATACCTATTTTGAAAAAGCGAGAGCTTCTACGCATTATAAGCCGCTCTTGTATAGTGGTTATGAATATATGAATCAAGGATTAACAACACTCTCAGAAATAATGCGTTTAAATTTTGAGAGCGAATTGGATGACATGCATAGTAATGAAAAAATTCTTCTACCAAGGGATCAATCCTCAAGGGATGCAGGCTGAAGGCTGGATCCATGCAGAGTCTTTGAGTGATGCTGCGATCAAGCTAAATGCGTTGGGTGTTATCTCAAAAGATATTTGTCTGGCTGACGAAAATCAAGCCTTGCAAAACTACATTTATAATTTATATCCTCATTGGGGTATCTCTACCCTAGAGCTTATTTTATTGTTTAGTCAGTTGGAGTCACTAAGCCACGCGGGTGTCAACATACGCTCCGCATTACAATCAATACATGACACAAGTGAAAATAAAAGACTCAAACAAATTTTGTACGATATTATTATGAATGTGGAGTCTGGCTATCCTTTAAGTGATGCAATGCGCTTGTATAGTGGCGTATTTAACACATTTATAACCTCATTAGTTTCTATTGGAGAGAAAACAGGTAGTCTTGATTACGCTTTTTGCCAAATTAAAGAGTATTTGGAGGAGGATTTAAGCGCAAAGAGACAATTAAAATTAGCGTTACGTTATCCTTTATTTGTTATTGTGACTTTATTGGTCGCTATCATTATTTTAAATTTTTGGGTGATACCTGTGTTCGCGGAATTTTTTAATTCTTTTTCGGCAGAGCTCCCACTGCCGACAAAAATTTTAATGGTTATTTCCAATTTTTGCTTGGACTATAAAAGCAGTCTGCTGATTGCAGCGACAATGCTTATTGGTGGGCTAATTCTATATTATAGAACACCATCAGGACGTGTTGCTTTGGGGTTACAAAAAATGAAGCTGCCTTTCGTCGGGAACCTCATAAAATATACTTTGGTCGCACAATTTTGTGGGCATTTATCCCATGCTTTGAATGCCAATGTGCCTATATTATCAGCATTGCAAGTTATTGCGAATGTTTCAGATAACTATTATTTTCGGACAAAAATAAACTTGATTCGTCAAAGTATTGAAGCTGGGGAATCATTATCTCAAGCAATGACGCACTGTAAAATATTTTCGCCTATTTTAATTCAGATGGTTGCCGTTGGTGAGCAAACGGGAGATCTGGAAGGTAGCTTAAGTCATATTGCACAGTTCTATGGCAAAGAAGTCGACTACGGACTTAAAAGTCTGGCCGAGAAAATGGAACCCGTGTTGCTATTTATTATCGCAGGTATGGTTTTAGTTTTAGCATTAGGTGTATTTTTACCTATGTGGGATATATCAACAGTGGCTATGCAGAGTATTCGTTAGTTTAGCTGATTAAGGGAAAAAAAGTGCGACAGCTTCTATAATATAAAGTAAGGCTGTGAACTATATCTATAAACATTTATATTTTAAGATTGAATAGGGTTTCGTCCATGATGATGGCATATGAAAAAAAATCGGGTTTTACCCTTATTGAAATGGTTATTGTTATTGTGTTGTTGGGTTTACTGGCTGCAGTTGCATTACCCCGCTTCCTTAATGTGAGCAATGATGCAGAGGAGGCTATTGTAAAGAACACCAGTGGATCTTTTTATACGGGCCTGATAATGGCAAAGTCTAAGTGGGAGCTAGAGAATAAAACGAATAAGTACTTAGATATAGATAATGATGGGCGGGCTGAAACGAGGTTCAATCTTAAAGGATATCCTGTTGGGATTAGTGGTGATGGTGAAACAGCATTATCTGACATTATGGACAAAGGTGTTGCGGGTCATGATGCTTGTAGTCAAATTTTAGAAAATATTTTGGATTTAACTGGCATGACCGTGATTGCGGCAGATGAACAAGGTAGATGTAAAAGTGGAGACTTTTGTGCCACGGCAACCGGAACAGGCGACTGTATTTATAAGTACCGAGATACAAATAGCGAATTCACTTATAGGGCCACAACCGGAGAAGTCTTATATGAATAGCGTGAAAGAGAATCTAGTATGAGACAAAGAAAATTAAATCAGGGTTTTACACTAATAGAACTCGTGATAGTCGTCGTATTAATTGGTATTTTGGCTTCGGTGGCATTACCCCGATTTCTAAATATATCAGGAGATGCGCATAATGCCAACGTATCTGCAACGGCAGGCGCTTTCGCCTCTGCTATTAATATTTCACATGCGAAATGGTTGGCAGCAGGTCAGCCTTCTGTCAAGACAAATTTAGACGGTGTTGATTATATCAACTCGGGTCATACTAACTTAGGCTATAACGAGCATGGCTGGCCCATTGCGGGGAATGATGGCAAACAAGATTTACAACCTGAAGATGTACTGGGGCAGAGCCAGTCTGGTGATAAAGTATGCCAGGCTATAGTGACAAACCTATTATCTGCTTCGAGTGTTTCTTTTGGGCGGGGCGCCGATTGCGATCAAAGTTATTGTTCTGTGTATGATAGTGGTGTCTGCACATACACATATCAAAAAAACACTGAAATGACAAGACGAATAACGTATAGGCTCAGTGATGGCTCTATTACGAAAGAGTTACCGTAGATTATTTTATCATGGCAGTGAAGGCTGGTATTGTGAATATTCGTATTTCAATCTTCGTTGACGAAGTAAGAGCACTACAGGGACAGGGATGCAAACACAAGAAGGCTTTACATTATTTGAGTTTGTTTTAGTCTTACTGATAGGCTCTATTTTATGGGGGCTGACACTTCAAGGCATGCATCATTTAAATAGCTTTAAAGCCAGCTTAATATATGAGGAAATAATTCAGTTGTTTAATTTGGGGCATAAGATCTCAAAAGTGTCAAACCAGCCTGTTACGATTTACTGTTCTGGAAACCAGGTTTATCTATCTGAAAATTTTACTGACTTTCTGTTACAAAAAAAGGCGACCAGAATCACAGTGCCGCAGTCTATTCCTTTAAAGTGCGCATCTGAGATAATGTTTTGGCCTAATGGACAAGTGGCCGAAAATAATATGACAGGGTCTAAATTTCAATGGTCTATTGCTGAGTATCATATTTCTATTGATGGTCATAGCGGCTATGTATATTAAACATCAACTAGGTATTTCTTTCGTCGAAATGATTTTGAGTTTGGTTATTGTTGCCATTACCTTTACTGGGACATTGCAGATATTTGGTACTTTGCTCAACTGGTCGACATATCCCTTTATTGAAAAGCAAGCGATCGCGATGGCACACTCGGTATTTGATGAAGCATCCGCGGGTACAATACAAGCCCAAGAGAAAAAGTTAGTCAGTGATGTTTTACCTTTTTACCAGGATGCGACCCAAAATCATTTTACGGTACAGCTTTCATCAAACCCTGTTGTGATTCAGCGTCACATATTAAATCGATGGGACCTCACATTACAGCATAATCAAGGTGATGAATTTAAATTTAGTTGGCTGCTAAGACCATGAAAAAATATAAGCACAAAGGCTTTACTTTAATTGAGTTGGTCATAACTTTAGTTTTAGTCTCTATACTCTCTTCTGTTGCTGCCGTTGTTATTTTAGGGCCTTTTCAAACATTTTATGCCATGAGAGATAATATTAAGTTATTTGCACAATTTGATCAGGTGAGTAATGACCTGGATTATTATTTAAAGCCAGCAGCGCCTTTTTCCGTACAGGTGGCAGATGATGGGCTATCACTTTATTTTAGGCGCGTAGAAAGTTATGGGTGGCTGGACCTGTCCGTATTCTCTCTCTCATCCGTCGACACAGAAAAAACAGATAAAATTATGGATGAACGATTACCACCACAATTTGATATATTTTTCCCGGGGCACCCAGATGTGGGCATACAAGCAGTCGTTAAGAAGGGTAATAAACTCACTTTCGTGGAGCCTGGGGTGATATTAAAGTTTAAAGCAAATCAAATTTTGCGTTATCAAGTATTATCAGGTTTGATTCAATATAGATTTTCTACAGAAGGATCGAGTTTATTGAGAACAGTGGGGAATTCCTCTTCTGGCTCACCCCCTGACGAAGCTTTAGTCGGTCATTTGTCCGACTGTAAGTTTATCTGGTCTGCTAAGAAAGAGCGCTTAAGTGTTAAAATGACTGTGAAAGATAGTCGTCAGCACCTCTATCATTTCAGGCAACAAATAGCGCTAAATTAAAAAAAATCAAAATAATAAGAATAGACCAATATAGCTCTACCTTTATTGGAAGCGCTATATGTATTCTAAAAAGTTATATACGTTATATTTGGCAACATACAATAGATTGATATCATAACTATGGATAACAAATCGCAGCAAGGCTTTACGCTCATTATATTAATTTGCACAATTGTGTTTTTAAGCCTAATGGCTGTGGTCGCTTTTAGGTTTACAATTTTGTCCCAACAGCAAGTCAATCTTTCATTATTGTCTGCGAAAGCGCAAATGGCAGCAAAAAGTGCATTAGAAGTTGCTGTTTTACACTATGAAAATGATCCAAAAAATTGCCCTTCGCAAGAGATTATTTTTGATGAATCTTTGGGGGCTTTGAGGGGGGTTGAAGTACATATTAGCTGTGTTTCAGAGGAGAAAAAGCAAAATATGTCGATGAGTGATACAGGTATTTATTTAAAAGCAGAGGCCATCTATAGAGACCCTAAAAGTCAGAAAGCATTAATTAACTATGAAACAGGACAATGGGTCCCATATCCATCTTAAGACTTGCAGTCTTAGAATTCTCTTGTTATAAAGTAAAGAAAACTATTTGCAAGGAATGCAAATATGATTCGAGGCATAGAGACTGTCAAAGCCGTCAAAGATCTATCTCAGACGGGGTATAAAAAGAATATTTATGCATTAGACCATTACGGCTTTATCAATGTATTATGTATAGATGATTTCAGCCGTGATTTATATGCACTAGGTCTTTCGCAAAGTTATATAGATTTAATTGGAAATCTAATGCATGCCAATTTAGTCTATGGTTTGTCTAAAGAAATTGGCGTCATGCCGGGGTTATTTAAAGCCAGTGATGATGCGCTGAAAGCTTATCTACTATCTCGTGTGAGTGACGCAGTAGAAGCAAGGCATAAAAACCAGGTCGTTTTGGATTTAATTTCTGCGTGGAATGATGTTGCCACCCACCCTGAGGCCGAAAAACAGCATATGCTTGCTGGTCAAAAAAAAGACTCACTTGTTAAAATTTCAGACTTTACTCGTTTTGTTTATTATAAACCTTTTGTAGATAGTCTATTTTCGATGATTTTGAATACATGGTCTGATAAGTCCCCCAAACAGTTTATTTTCTTTTATACCCAGTTCGTAGAATTATTTTATAGTCCGCTGACGGCAAAGGCCTTGTGTTTTAATCAATTTTACAATTTGGCATTATTACAAGATAGAATGAAAGATGGGATTCGGTTCTCTTGCTTAGAGGCACGCAGTAGAATAGATTTTAGGGAAGCCCTTACCACTAGTGGCATTGACTTTGATGAGCATAATTTCCAGTACTCCGCACATCCAGATATTTTTGCAGCAAAAGTTCGGCACCATCCAATTGGAAAACATTTTAAGTTTGTTTCTGAGTATTTGGCCTATATTCGTCGGGAATGCAGGACCCATATAGGCGGCTGGGCAGGTTTTGAACTGAGTGGCCTAGAGGAAAAATATTCTCCAGAATTACTAAACCCGGCTTTATTAAACTTATTAGAAGGAAATGTACCCGTCTCTTCTAATCATGACCTAAGGTCAGAGTTGGAATCCCTTGTTCAAAAAATAGCCTCGCCCCAAGGTCATGATGCAGAATTAATCGCGCAAGTTTTTAAAGATTCAGACCCTATTTATACAGAAATAGTCGAGCCTCAGAAGGTACAATTAACGTATCAAGCATTACTAGATGCTGTGTTGGCGTTTGTGGCGGAGCATAAAATAAAGCTTCAGTACTCGTTTCCTTGGCCAGAAGAGTTTCGGTATTTAGCAGCATCAGAAGAAGAAATTTTGGCACAATTGCTCCAGTGTTTATCTGTATTTAATCAAAAAGGTCAAGGTGCCTTGTCCGAAAGAGAAGCATTTTTTTTGCGACCAGAAGTTTTATTCTCAATTCAACAGACTGCCAGTTCAGTCGATATCCAAGATATCATACTTAGAATTATTCAAAGTCATTTGCAAGAACAAAAGCATCGAGTTGCTGCGTCCAATACTTATTTCTCCTCGTTTTCTACAGGTATTTTGGGTAGCATGGTCGGAAGAACGATATGCCCTTTGTATGCTCTCAGAAATAACGCAGCACCGCTTATCGCCGCAGCCGTAGTTTCAGAACCACTTTCTCTCTCTCGTGCCAGTACCTCTAGGTTGGATATAGAAGACAGTGCTACAAACAATATAGATTTGGCCAGTATTTTAGATTCTTCGAGATCAGCCCGACCAATGTTTTCTACGCCATTGGTGTTCTCTTCCAGTGGGGTTGCTGCGACAATCGTACGTCGTAGAATGGCAATGAGAGAGGCTGTAGAGCCTTTTGAGCTTGTACTTCAAGCGATTAATGGCACTTGGCAGCCTGTCTGTTTGGAGCAAGATGCTGAAGCAGAATTAGCAGAGAGCCTAGATCAGCTTAGCTTGGGAGAACGATCTCAACGTCCTAAGTCTTGGTTTGGGTGGTAAGTTTATTGGGTATAAGTGCTATACCTCCATGCATTATTAGTAGGCTTTGATTCATTGTGCCTATAAGCACAAAAACGACTGTTAGGCTTTATCTTTAACTTCCACGAGGGATGTGATTGCGTATCTGGTGAATACGAATAACCTCTGTTTGCCCTTTGGGTTTGCCTTTGCCTGATTTACTCACCACAAAGGCCTGTAAATCATATTGTCCGCGATTGAGCCTTGGTATCGTGAAGTCTGTTGTCTCATGAAATCCACCAAGCGGTTTGCCATTTGATTTTAATTGGATACGATCATCGGGATGGAGTTCAGGCTCTAAAAATAATTTAATGTTTATCTCGTCTATTTCATGAGTGAAAACCATGTCTGCTTTTGGCTGAATCATCACCGCCTTATAAAGGCTGACTTCATTGAGTGCTTGCTCCGTAGGGGAGGGCGTTGAAAATGACTTGGGCACATCATCAACAGGGGCGATGGGCTCGGGCGTTTGGTTTTTTGGAGGGGGAGGTAGCACTATCTCTTGACTGTTTGGTGTGGGTTGATCTGAGTAGATTGTTTTACCACTATCATCTTGCGACTTATAAACAGTCTCAGCCATGACACTTTGCCCTAAGAAGAGCAAAGTGAACATACCGAGACTAAACCTATGGATGAAACCTTTCATCTTTTTAGCCGCACCCTATAAGCTATAGTACATATCAAATTCAACCGGATGGGTTGTCATTGCTAAACGCGTGATTTCCGCTTCTTTTAAGGCGATATAGCTTTGTAGTAGCTCATCAGTAAATACGCCGCCTTCTTTTAAGAATTGATTGTCCACTTTGAGTGCTTCAATGGCATCTTGTAAGCTATGAGCCACAGTATCCAGTTCACGCGCTTCTTCAGGCGGTAAATTGTATAAATCTTTATCCATTGCGTCGCCGGGATGAATTTGATTCTTGATACCGTCCAGGCCAGCCATGAGCATCGCTGAGAATGCAAAATAGGGATTGGTTGCGGCATCAGGGAAGCGAATTTCAATGCGGCGCGCTTTATTCGATGTGGTATGAGGGATGCGAATAGCTGCAGAGCGATTGCGGGCAGAATAAGCAAGGAAGACAGGTGCTTCATATCCGGGGACTAAGCGTTTATAGCTATTGGTTGAGGCATTGGTAAAGGCATTGAGCGCTTTTGCATGCTTGATAATACCGCCAATATAAAATAGGGCATTATCGGATAGACCGGCATAACCATCACCACTGAAAATATTTTGGCCATCTTTGAATAATGATTGGTGACAGTGCATACCACTACCATTGTCACCCACAATGGGTTTAGGCATAAAGGTCGCAGACTTGCCGTAAGCATGCGCCACGTTATGAATCACATACTTTAATACCTGTAGTTCGTCTGCTTTTTTAACCAATGTGTTAAAGGCTGTGCCGATTTCATTTTGGTTTCCAGTCGCCACTTCGTGGTGGTGCGTTTCAACGGTTAAGCCCATTTCTTCTAAGGCCGTACACATTTGTGAGCGTATATCTTGTGATGAATCTACTGGTGGCACAGGGAAATAACCACCTTTAATCGTCGGGCGATGCCCTAAGTTACCATCTTGTTGAGTGCGATCTGAATTCCAGGCGGCTTCATCTGAGTCAACGGAGTAAGAGGCACCACTCATACCCACTTTCCAGCGTACATCGTCAAAGATAAAAAACTCGGGTTCTGGACCGAAGTAACAAGTATCTGCTATGCCTGTTGATTTTAAATATTGCTCTGCGCGCTTGGCTAAAGAGCGTGGATCCTTGACATAGTTTTGCAAAGTAGAAGGATTATGAATATCGCATCGTAGGATGAGCGTTTCGTCTTCTCTAAAGGGGTCGAGAACGGCAGTGCTGGGATCAGGTAGTAAAATCATGTCAGAATCATTAATGCCCTGCCAGCCCGCAATCGATGAGCCGTCAAATGCTTTGCCTTCGGCTAAAAACTGCTCGGATATTTGGCTAGTAGGCACAGAGATATGCTGCTCTTTGCCAAGGGTGTCTGTAAAGCGGAAATCTACAAATTTAACTTCCTGTTCTGCTATCAACTCTAAAACGGTTTGTATAGACATGGGTGTTCCTTTATTTGTTTGTTGGCTACTTTATCCGACGGCAATTTTAAATAACCAATGGCTAGCCTCAGTTTCTTGTATGGCGATAATATCATGGCTATGAATACGGCACCAAGCTGGAATGTCCTGTTGTGTGCCTGGGTCAGTGCACACAATTTCAATTTGATCGCCTGGCTGACAATGTTTGACTAGGTTTTGCAGTTTAATGACGGGCATTGGACACAATAAGCGTTTGGCATCGATGCTGTGAATTTTACCTACAGGAGCAGTATTGTCAGGCATGCGTCACCACATGCGTTGGGATAGACGCTTTATTGGAAAATTCTTTTTTATCTAGGTACCAGTTAGTCGGTATTTCTTCAGGCGCCATTGGAGGTACCTCAACGGTAAACTTTTCGCCTTCAAGTGGGGTTATTTCTACAATAAGATTGGGCGGTGTGTCTAGTTTACAAAAACGGCCTAGCAATTTCGCAGCTAACTCAAAATCAGCCATATCTGCTATGGTTCCATCAATTAGCATTAATGGTCCCCGACCATTTATGGGTTTGATGTGAGTAAATTGCTTGCGATAGCCCTGGAGGAAATTATTTTCTCCTTCTTCACGGCCTATTATGACTTTGAAATGAGGTCTTGGCCTCAGGTGTCTCCCAATCTTCAGGAGCATAATGTCATCTAATTCATATTGTTTGCTGCCATGCGCTTGCCATAAATCATGTAACTTTGCAGAATATGATTTGTCGGTTAGGAAGCAGCAGCCGCCGGAAGGTTGGGCGTAGTCAGTAAATCCATAGTGTTCTGCAAGCGCTATTTGGCCGTGTCTGCCCCTGCCTTGGAAATCATGTAATTTCTCTCTATCAACCCAACCCTCGCGTTCGGGGAGAGTCGGTGCGAGCAGTTTAGCGCACAAAGGGCGGAGCAGGCGGTCGTCTGCTTCAGATTCATTTTTAACCACATTCATGGTTTCTCTGCGCTGAGACTTAGGTCTCTGACCAACTACTTCGCCGGTAATAATAAAATCAAAGTCATTTTCTTTGATCCACTCTAAAGCCTTACCGACCATGAAAACTTTGCAATCTAAGCAAGGATTTAAGTGCTTGCCGTAGCCAAACTTGGGCTGGTAAACCACTTGCTTATATTCTTCAATAACGTCGATGATGTGCAAAGGCATTTCTAGCGTCTCAGCAACCCATAAGGCATTATTGCGTTTTTTCTTGTTTTGGTCTTTTTTGCGGATGGCATGGGTGTGACCTTCTACGCAAAAGCCAGTGTAGAAGTTAATCCCTTCCACATGAATGCCTTGGGCCTGAACTGTTTTGGCCGCTAGTAGGGAGTCTAATCCACCTGATATTAAGGCAAGCGCTTTATATTTTTTCATGTCATGTACTCAAAGCCATATAGCGTCATTAGGATCATGCGTGATCCTTATTGAAAAGCACAGCATTATAACGAGAAGTGGGAGAAACTGCCAGGGATTTTAGTGAACCGACTTATTATTAGGCGATCTTTTGTTTTTTATGGGGAGTGCTTGGGTACTTTCTTGAATTTTCTTCCAAGCCAGTGGGCTACCTGAATGTTGCCAGCGCTCTATTTGCTCTAGTAAATTATGATCTGTTTTAGAGATATCACGAGTCGCTTGCAGTATGTCAGTCAGAATAATGAACTGGGTGCAGAGCGTAGAGAACAAATCAGCCTGTTTGGTGTTTTCGTGTTCTGATAAGGTTGCATAAGCTGTTTGCCCTAGTTTGACAAAGTATAGCTGGTCGACACGTTTACGAGTGGCGCGTTCAGGAAACAGTCCGGCAAAAAGCAAACATTTATCTCCAACATCTTTGAGTGCTATAGGGGGGTGGCCGTTTTGCAATTTTTGTGAACTTTGCAAGAAGTCTAAACCTAATACGCTCTGAGTCACACAAGGTTGCTCAATAAAGCGCATGAGCAAAAAAACAAGATAAGATTCCAAATCTTCTTCTAGTCGAATTGAGAGTGTTTTTTGCGCCTCATGAATAAGGGCCTGCCACTGTGCAATCGATGTTGGGTGTAATAGCAATGAGCGCATATATATAAACCCCTTAATACTTCTGATATGCCTACTATCTTGTATCGGCACCAAACCATAAAGTCTGAAGCAATCTGATAGTCCTATATATTTAAGATAGTTGATAATTTATGCAGTTGCATTGGCCATTGGCTGAGCACAATGCCGGTAAAATAGGATACAGTGGGTAGGTTTTCTGCGAAATTTTTTGTATGGGCAAAAAAATGCCTGGAAGGGGTTCCAGGCAAATACCAATTAAGATCGGTTAGAGATTGACAATATTAGTGTCTCACAACCAAAATGGTGGGATATAGAGCTTAGATCTAGACGCTGTGTAGGTGATCAACCTTTTAAAACATCAGTCATGATCTTAGGAACATACATACTTATGTTTAAAACCAGGAAAGGAACAATCTGTGAAAAAACTATATCCTCCCATCAAGCCGTTTAACCAACATAAAATTGAGGTCGACAGCCCCCATAAATTATATATTGAAGAGTGCGGGGATCCAGATGGCTTGCCTGTTTTATTTGTGCATGGTGGGCCAGGTGCTGGGTGCACTGAGGATGACCGTCGCTTTTTTGATCCTATGCGTTATAGAATTATTTTATTCGATCAACGCGGCTGTGGGCGTTCCAAGCCACATGGTAGCCTAGAGAATAATGATACTCAGGCATTAATAAGAGATATGGAAACTATTCGTGAGTCTTTGGGCCTGCAACGTTGGATGTTATTTGGTGGCTCATGGGGGTCGACTTTAAGTTTACTGTATGCGCAAGCACATCCCGAGCGAGTGATGGGTATGATTATGCGGGGAATATTTTTATGTCGAGAGGAAGACTTTAAATGGTTCTATCAAGAGGGCGCTAGTCAAATATTTCCAGATTATTGGGAAGAGTTTATGTTGCCTATTTCAGAAACGAAACGCATAGATGTTATTAGTGCATATTATAAATTATTAAATAGTAATGATGAACTCGCGCGAATGGGGGCGGCTAAGCATTGGGCACAATGGGAAGGGCAATGTGCCACTTTGCATCCATGTAAAACCGTGTTTAATCGATTTACCCATCCACATACTGCGATGAGCTTGGCGCGTATAGAGGCACATTATTTCTTAAATAAAAGTTTCATTGAGCCAAATCAAATATTGCAAAATATGCATAAACTAGAAAATATACCAGGGATTATTGTGCATGGCCGTTACGATATGATTTGCCCATTAGATAATGCTTACAAGTTACATCATGCTTGGGAGCGTTCAGAGTTGCATATTATTCGGGATGCGGGGCATGCCTCAAGTGAGCCTGGCACCACGGATGCATTAGTGAATGCGACTAATATTATGGCACGCTATCATGAGTAAAAATAGCGGTCTTTGATTTTTTTATATGTGAGCCCGTAACAGGCTATCTTCTGTTACGGGTACGAAATGAATTTTTCATTATAATTTTAAAATATACGTCCAGCCATAAAGTTAATATAACCATTGGAAACATATTCGCCACTATACGCAAAACCACCTGCCAATTTTTTGGGGTGATGGCTTGGTCTATTTTGGGCGAAAGGCTTACATCAAAGCTTGTTTTACGGTAACGCAAATATAGGATTTCAAAAACAGAAAAAACACTTGTCATTTCAACAAAATAATCAAGATTAAATACATAAATAGCTAAAGATTTATATTGAAGCGTGTGACCAGTCGTCAGAAATAAGCATATTTAATGCCTATTTGGCACAATCCTTGATGTTAGATCTACTTCTGACAAAACTATAAGTATTTAACTCGTCTCTCAACAGACAATCGCTTTATTTGATTTGATTACTTGATTCTCCTCTAGCCTAAAAATTTTAAACGATGTACTCATAAAAGGGAGCACAGAAAATGGCGTGAGCCAAAGGAGAATGAAATGCTAGACATGAATGCATCTGCACCAACCCAATCAGACAGAGACGAAGAAAAACCCTTCGCCGTGAAAATTTTTACAACAGCAACAGAATATGATTATGCAGAGCCGTGGAAAGCACCTTCGGTTAAAAAATGGACTGGCTCTGGTTTTACCGTTGAAGGTAATAAAATTATTACAAACGCACATGTTGCAGGCGGGGCTATTTTCCTTGAGGTACAGTTGGCCAATGACTCGGTAAAATATAGAGCTCAGCTTAAATCAGTTGGGCATGACTGTGATTTAGCCATACTCGAAGTGGATGACCCTGAGTTTTGGGAAAAAGCCCGTATTGTCTCTATTTCTGAAACACCCACTCGTCGAGAAAAAGTAGAAGTACATGGATTCCCCATGGGGGGCCGGGAGTATTGTATAACCAGTGGTATCGTTTCTCGCACTGAGAGTGATTATTATGCCCATAGTGAGGAGATGCTTTTAAGCACGCAAGTCAGTGCCCCTATTAATCCTGGGAATAGTGGTGGCGCCGTCATTAACAAAAAAACAGGAGAAGTGGTTGGGGTCGTACATCAGGGCTTGAGAGGAGGCCAAAATATTGGGTATATGATTCCTGCTGGCGTGTTGAAGCATTATATTCACCAAGCTGAAACAGAAAAAGTTGGTTTTCCTGATTTGGCAATAAGCGTGCAAACCATGGAAAATAATTATTTAAGAAGTCGGTTTAGGATGCGCAAGGATCAATCTGGCATATTAGTGACGGATATCCACTTATTATCCAGTGCATTTTTGCGTCTCAAAGAAGGAGATGTCCTAATGGCCATCAACGGCCATCAAATTCATAACGATGGCCATGTTCATAATATTGGGTCTATGCGAAAAGTGGATTGGCGCTATTTGATTAATAATAGTGAACTGGGTGATGAGGTGACATTCTCCGTTCTGCGAAATGGTAAAGAGTGTTCGGAAAGGTTTACGTTAGAAAACTCTTTGAGAGCAACGAAAATCATTAGTGGCCTAGAGTTTGGCAAACCCCCCAGTTATTTTATGATTGCCGGTTTAATCTGTGCCCAGCCAGTGAACAAAAACTATATTTATGACACCAAAGAAATGTTCCCGAATAGACAAAAGAAATTTAAAGGGGAGCAGTTAATTGCGATTAACACGGTTTTAGCCACAGAATATACACAGGGATATAGTGGGTTTAGAGGGGAAATTATTGAGCGGGTGAATGGGCGCAACATTCATAATATGAATGATTTGGTTGAGGCCGTGGAAGAAAACCCTGGAAAAAACCATATGATAGAGTTGCATTCTGGGAAGCACTTAGTGGTACCTAATTTATCGAAGCCAGATGCGGCGGCGGCTTTAATTCAGTATGGCATTGAACATGATCGTTCTATTGATTTGGTCAAACAAGAACCTAGCAAAGATCCGTTAGAGACTTTGATGGGGTTAGATAGCCAGCCTGTATTATTTAGTGCGGGCAGCAGTGGCAGTTTAGCGTCAAAAGGAAAAGAGAAGGCACCACCTCCCCCTGTTGCGCTTGACCCAAATCAATCAGATGATGAGCTGGATGAATGGTTTGAAAAGCTGTCTATAGAGCAGAAGCCGAGTATACGACCTCATTAGATAAAAATAAATTAAATTAAAGATTAAAGATTAAAGATTAAAGATGCTAGGCCCCCTTCTGTAAAAGAAGGGTTTTTTACGAGGCTATATATTTCTATATAGTTTTATTTTTGAGTTGGCATTCAAATTTTTGAATATTTGATTAGATGATCCAGATTATTTGGCTCCCTTATGCTAAGTTTTAAGTCCTAAATCAACCCAAGTGCAATAGCGTCTTGTATATACCCTTTATGCTTCAAGATGCATCTTTTTTCGTCGTCTAAACGCGACCTTTAAAAGATGTCTTCTTGCAAAAAAACCAAAATAGAGTGACTATTCCTCACTTTTTTCAGTCGATATCTTTTATATCTCATAGTTATCCTTGAAATAAATAATGCATCTTGAAGCATAATGGGTATATGCTTCTAGGTTTACAGACTCATTTTTTTCAGACACAATCAAAGATCTCTTATAGTCTTAATTGAGAGGCATCATGTGTTGCACAGTATTATTATCGATGAAACCTTAAAAAGAGAGGCAGATTTTGATGGTTACTATCAAAAAACACAAAATATTTTATCGACCTATATGATAGAAAATGAATCTAAAGGTTGGTATTTTAAAGTATTAGATTATTCTCAAAAAGAGTTTCAAGCGATAAAGCAGACTAAGTCATTACGTGTGCTCAAAAAATCATTGCAAAATTTTAGCAAAAAGTTACGTTCCACAACAAATTGTTGTGTCTCATATTTTTTTTCAGATAAGGCGATTGAATCAGCAGGGGAGTATGTTGGTGTAGGAGGGGGCAGCACCCTTAAAAAAGATATTGAGGCCGTTATGACTCAAATCAATCCATATGCAACTGAGTATATAGTAGATGAACTATATAAAGGGTATATGCGATTGTTAGGCTTACCAGAATCAGATTTTTTATCGGCAGATAAGATACTATCCAACTCTAAAGAAACATTAGAAGTGATTAGTGAAATATTGCGATCCCCCCAACTTGCAGCTGGTTTTAAAAGAGAAATGATTGCGCACAGCCAAGATAGGTCACTCATGTATAGAGACCGTGTTCTGATTATGGACTTTAATAAGACATATTTAGACTATGATGAAAGCCGATCTGAATTTCGTCCTGGGTGTGGGAAAAAATAATATAAAATCAACCCCAGCTCAAATAATAAGATCAATGGTACAGCCAATAGAATTTGCGAAATAACATCAGGTGGCGTTAAAAGCATACCGAGAATAAAGCAACCGACTATAATATAACCACGTTTTTGGCTAAAGCGACTTTTACTTAGAATATTAAAATACAACGCAGAGTAGATAAGCATGGGTATTTGAAAGCATAAAGCAAAAGTCATCACCATATTAGACACAAAATGAAAATATGCCCCAATGTCGGTCATGACGGTGACTTGAGAAGGTGCAAAGTGGTAGAAAAAGCTTAATGCCAATGGGCAAACAACAAAAAATGCAAACAATCCGCCTAAATAAAATAAAAGAGTGCTTAAGGCAATCAATGGGAAAAATAATTTTTTCTCGTGCTGATACAGGCCAGGTGCGATAAAAGAGCAAATCTGGTATATAAAGATAGGGACAGTGGTAAATATGGCACATAGCATACTCAGTTTTACTAGAACGGTAAGGGGTGCCGTGACTTGAGTTGCAATAATTTGATAGCTGGGTAGATGCTTGAGCAAGTGTTGCCCCAAGTTATCAAATAAAGGCTGGCAAAAAACAAAGTAGCCTAAGAAAAAAACTAAAAATATGCCAACCGATATAATTAATTTTTTGCGTAACTCTATAATATGCGCAATAGCGTTGGGTATCAGTTCCGACATGGTGATTACTTTTCTTTAGGTGGCTGAATCGTTTGGTTTAGCTCTGACTTCAGGGCTTGGTATTGTTTTTTGGTTTTTCCAAATAGCTTGCCAAGCAATAGAGCGATACTGTGCAATTGTTGCGGTTTTAATACGCAAATTGCAACCAAAATAATGACAAGTAGTTCACTAAAACCAATGAAGCCCATTATGTGCTTTTATCCTCTTGTTCAGATTCTTTGAGACCTTTTCTAAAACCTTGTAAGGCTTTCCCTAAGTCTTCGCCGACATTACGCAGCTTTTTCGTGCCGAATAATACAATCACAATTAAAAAAATTAATAATAAAGAACCAGGACTAATGCCACCAATGCCCATGAGACACCTCGTATTTAAAAAGAGTAATTAAAATTTGGGTAATGGGCCACCACCCAACAAATGAAAATGTAAATGATAAATTTCTTGCCCGCTATCTTTCCCAGTATTAATAATCGTTCTGAATGAATCTATATTTTGCTGTTGGGCGAAATTTTTTAGGGATGTCATCATGTAGCCTAGTAAGTCACCATGCTCTTCCTGGACATCCTGTAAATTAGCAATATGAATTTTAGGGATGACTAATAAATGCACTTTCGCTTTAGGGTTGATATCTTTGATGACGAAAATTGTATCATCTTCATAAAGCTTCTCGGCAGGTACTTTGCCTTCCACCATATCGCAAAATAAGCACTGTCCCATATACATCTCCATTATATGTCAGTAAGTTAAGTAATGTTATTGCTTTTGATTTATTATAACAACAAAGTGTGCAAAATACTGCTTTGGCTTGATAACTTATCGGTTAGTAAACTTTTTCTCTTTTTTTTCGGTTTTATCATCTGTTGTTTTAGGCGCGGATGGTTTTTTATCATCGGCTGAACTCGCATAGGGATCTCTTTTTCTATCAGGGTGAGGGGGCGCTGATGGTTGCTCAGAAAGGCGAAGAGTCGCATATGGATTGTGAGTTTGGGCATCGTTATTATCGTTATTGAGGACGGGGGCAGAAGGATGTAAATCGGCATAGGCCAAACTTGAAGGGGGATTAATTTGTTGTCGAGGAACAGCTTGAGTCGATATTTGAGGTGGTTTCTTGAGTTGTTTCAGATCAAGGGTAGTACGCTGCAAAGCTTGTCGTCTGGGTTCTGACTGATCAATTTGAAGTTGCATTTGTTGCGCCCTGTGTTGGTTACGGACAATATTTTCTGTTAGTTCTGTTACTCTAGTCGGAATCTCTTTTTGTCGAGTTTTCTGGTGTGAAACGAGCTGCTCTAATGTCTGTTGTTTGGCTTTTTCTATTGGTAGGTATTTGTATTCTAAGTCATGGATTTTGGCTTCCAACTTTTCTATTTGTTTTGTTTTTTTCGCAGAGGCAGGCAGTCCTGTTTCTTGGGTTCGCTTTATCATGGCCTCTTTTTTAGACTCTAGCTGGTTTTTTAGTTTTTCAATGTTTTCTTCTCTACGTTCTATATTGTTATTCACTTTATCCAGTTTGGCGATATTATCATCTAGGGTTTCAGAGATCTCTTTTGTTTCTTTATTGAGAGCCGCTATTTCTTTGCTGTCTTGTAGCTCCTCATTCAAAGCAACTTTTAATGCCTTGTAGGTTTTAATGTTTTCGACCAATAATGTTTCTTGTTCATTTGCTTTTTCCAGTTCTTGGTTTAAAAGCTCGAGTTTTTCTTGCTCTTTTATCAGTCTGCCCGATAAACTGGCACGAGTATTGGTTAAAGTTTGTTTCTTTTGTCGTAGCGCGGCCAATTCCTGGTTGCAGTCAGTCAGCTTTTCTTTTAGAGACAAGATGCTACTTTGAATTTTCTCTACATCTGTTTTGAGTTCTGTTTCTTCAATGAGATATTGTTCTGATTCTTCATCACAGTCTTCAATCGCTAAATTAGCAGACATACACACATATTCTTTTATGGTCATCTCGGTAAACTCGGCATGGTATGCTTTGGATAACGCTTCTTTGTCTTTTGCGCTAGTGGCGTCTTGTAATAGTGTTTTTAATCTTAAACACTCAGCTTCGTGAGCCTCATGTTTTTCTTCATTGGCTTCAACTTCAGCTTCTAGTTTATCTTTTCGTATTTGAATGGCATCTTTTTTCTCTAACAACTGATCCAATTGTTGTATAGCTTCTTGTTGTTCTTGCTCATGCCCTTCAAGTTGCGCTATCAAGTCTTCTTGTAACGCAATTTGGGCTTCAATAGCACTATCCACTTGTTTCAGTTCGGCATCGCACTTTTGAATCTGTTCTTGTAAATCTTCAACAACAGCGGTTTGCGTTGTGATTTCTTGTGTTAATGCTTGCTGATAAAGGCGTATGTCTCTGAGTTCTTCATCACAAAGCTGAATGGCTCTGTCGACATCTCTGATTTTTTCTTCAATATCTTCTATATTTTTGGCTTGTTCGTTTACTAAGTTTAGCTGCTCTTGCTCGACGGCCTGAATAAGATTTTCAAATTCGGCGCGTTCTTTTTTGTTCTCAAGTAGTATTTCTGCAGAGAGATAGATAGACTTTAAAAAAGCGAGATATCCCATGAGAGTCATTTGATCTAAGATAAATGCTTTTTTCTGATTGTAATAAGCTTGATTAAAATTAAAGCGCTTTAATTCTTCTGCTTTTTGATTATTTATTTTCTGTTGCAACACATGTTTTGCATTCAGATTTTTTTGTTCCAGGCCAGACCAGTATTGTGTGGGCAGCAAAGACTTTTGTAAAGCACGTATGTAGGCTTCTCGTGCGACGAGTATTCTCCAAGAAATGTGACCTTGTATATTATTAGAGGCTAGTACCTTGATAGAATTCTCTGTCATGCCATAACGTTCTAATTGCCGATTAAAACGTTGAACTTGGTTCTCAGAAGTTAAAGGTACTGAGCTAATATACTCTTGCCCCAATATATTGTCATCTTGCAATATACTTTGTAAAAATGGATCTTTAGAAGATACTTTTGATTTGTCAGACATAATGGCCCTAATGATTGTAACGTCACGTAAAGAGAGTGTATTACTTCAAATATGTATCTATTAGGACTAGAAAATTGGTAAAAAGTTGCACTAAATGTAAGGTATTGAAAAAAAAGTAATTTATCTGAGGTTGATTGAAGCATGCCTGGTGATATGGGCGCTTTTTTGCTAGGCGTCATATGCCATTGGGGCGAGGGGGTAAAATGTGAATGGCTTTACCATTTTTTTAATAAGCAGAAGCCACCTAGCCCAGCTGTCAGTAAAGTTGCCGCCAACCCCCAGTGCTGTAGGGTTGCTTGGGGTAAGGTATTTAAACCTATTAGCGTTGCCGTTATGAGTAATGTGCAGCCTAAAGCCAATCGGGTAATAGCGGCGAAAGTGATATTCTTTTTGTGTTGAATTTTCTGCATGGATTGTGGCGCAAAGCTTTGTGTATAGTTTTGCAAATTGTGTACGATATCATGGATAGCTTCTGGCATGTCGGTCAGTTCATTTGCCCAGCGTGGAAATTTTTGCTTGATCTCTTTGAATAAGTGTTTGGGGCCAAATTGGGTTTTCATCCAGTTTTCTAAAAATGGCTTAGCCGTGTGCCATAAATCCAAATCAGGATAAAGCTGACGACCGAGTCCTTCCACGTTGAGTAACGTTTTTTGTAGTAACAACAGTTGCGGTTGTACTTCCATATTAAACTGTCTAGCAACTTGGAATAGGCGTAATAAAGTTTGCGCGAAAGAAATGTCTTTGAGTGGCTTCTCAAAGATGGGCTCGCTGACGGTGCGAATAGCGGCCTCAAAGGCAGCAAGAGATGTATTCATCGGCACCCAGCCTGAGTCTATATGTAAACGAGCGACCCTACGATAATCTCGTTTAAAAAAGGCAATAAAATTTTCGGCTAAATATCTTTGGTCGATAGGATTGAGCGTGCCCATAATTCCGAAATCTACAGCGACATAACGGGGAGACTCTGGGTTGGTCGTGTCAACAAAAATATTGCCTGGATGCATGTCCGCGTGGAAAAAGCAGTCTCTAAATACCTGAGTGAAGAATATTTCTACGCCACGTTCGGCGAGTACTTTTAAATTAACGTTTTGATCTTTTAAGCGGTCTATGTCACTGATTCTGGTGCCAGAGACACGCTCTTGTACTAAAACATTTTTACGACAATAGTCCCAATATATTTCAGGTACCGAGATAAGGTGAGAGCCGGAAAAATTTCGTTTTAACGACGATGCGCTAGCCGCTTCTCTGAGTAAATCTATTTCATCATGCAATGTTTGTTTGATTTCTTGAACAACAGCAACTGGTTTGAAGCGCTGGAATATAGAGACATGCTGTAATAACTTAGCAAAACTTTCTAATAATCGAATATCTCTTTTTATGTGTTGACGGATTTTAGGGCGAAGTACTTTCACGACCACCTCTTGGCCAGAATGTAATGTGGCCGCATGTACTTGTGAGATAGAGGCAGAGGCTATTGGCTTTGTGTCAAATTGAGCAAATAGAGAGTTTATGGATGCCCCTAAACTTTTTTCAATAATACTTTGTGCTAAAACACCATCAAAAGCCGGCACATTATCTTGGAGCTTTGTTAATTCAAAGGCAATATCATCTGGTAGTAAATCTTTTCGTGTTGATAGCATTTGACCAAATTTAACAAAGATAGGGCCAAGTTCTTCCAAAGCTAATCGAATAGCTTCGCCAGTAGGTTGTTGAGATTTTTTGAACCAGCGCCAGGGGAAAAAGAGAATTAAAAAATTTAAGGGGCGGAATAAGCGTGTATTCCAAACCAGCTGGTCTAGACCATGACGTAACAAGACAATATTTATGTAGATTAACCTGAATATTTGCATGATGGTGTCTTATTAAATTTAAAATTAGATCGGCTAGCTTTGGTTTTGTTGTTCTAAATAGAGGATTCGATTTTTTAAACTATTGATATCCTGGCAAAATTGATGAAAGGCCGCGCGAGGCACTAAAATATTAGCTTCATTTTGTAAGTAAAGCTTAATATCTTCTTTGCGCTCTTGTTGCCAGCGCTGATATATCTGTTTGCATTGTGCAATAAAATTTCCACTCAAAGCAACAAGCGGTTTGGGTATGCGTTTTTCAAATTGGCTGGCCCAATCCGGATCAAGGTTTTGAAAGGTTTCAAAAAGCGCTTGTGCAATAGCGGTTTCACCTGAAATTTCTATACCTTGCCCTGGTACAAAACGTTTATATTTAAAGATAATATCTAAATAAGCATTGAGAGGGCCGGATAACAGGCAGTGGCAGCTTTCGTCTGAAGCATCATGGGCTATTAATGAAAGCGCTTTGTTTTCTATCTGTAGGTTGTACTGACCTATTTGTGCGACCTGAATTTTTATGGTTTTATTCTGAAAGGGGCGTAAGTTATCAAAAGCGTAGGAATCGATACTCAATAATATCTTTTGTGACATCCCAAAGGCTAAGTTCAGGAGCTTAAGATTTGCCATTAGTATCTGAATCCTTTATGTATGGAGACTACGCCAAAACAAATGTTTTGGTATTCGCAATCATCAAATCCAGAGTCTAAAAAAAGCTGTTGCAGGGCTTCTTGGTTTTCATGTTTGCGAATAGATTCTGCTAGATATTGGTAGCTTGCCCCATCATTTGCAAATAATTGCCCCAGCTTAGGTAAAAGCTTAAATGAATATTGATCATAAATTTTCGCTAGCATAGGTTGGGTGCAATGGGAGAACTCCAGTACAATTAATTGTCCGCCTGGTTTTAAACTCGCATAAATACTCTTGAGTGCTTTGGCTTTATCGGTAACGTTCCTCAGGCCAAATCCAATAAAGACTCGATCAAACGTGCTTGGGGCAAAAGGTAAACATTCTGCATTGGCTTGAACAAAATGAATATTCTGGTGTATTCCCTGATCAAGCAAGCGTTCATAGCCTTTATTGAGCATGCTGGCGTTGATATCAGAGGCATAAATCTGGGCGTTGCCTTTCAGTGTGGAATGAATTTGAGCCGTAAGGTCGCATGTACCCGCAGCCAGATCTAAAATAGTTTGGTTTTTACGTAGCTGAGCACAACGAATCGCATGTTTCTTCCACAGACGATGAATGCCAAAAGACATCAAATCATTCATGAGGTCATATTGATCCGTGACTGAGTCAAAGACTTCTTTGACCATTCCTTGCTTTTGTTCTTTGGGTACGTCCTTGAACCCAAAGTGTGTTTTTTCATCCATTATATTTATTATTTTTTAGAGTATAAATTGACTTAAGTCTTGATCCTGAACGATATCAGATAGTTGGGATTCGACATAGGTCTTGTCTATGGTCACTGTTTTATCATTTAATTCGCTGGCTTCGAAGGATAAGTTTTCGAGCAGTCTTTCCATCACAGTGTGCAAACGTCTGGCACCTATATTTTCCGTATTTTCATTAATTTGCCATGCCATTTGAGAAATTCTTTCTATGCCTTCTTTTTCAAATGTGATCTCTAACCCTTCAGTATTCATCAGTGCTTGATATTGCTCTGTGAGGGAGGCATCTGGTTCAGTTAAGATGCGTGTAAAATCATTCACTGTGAGAGCATTGAGTTCAACCCGAATAGGTAGGCGGCCTTGTAATTCTGGGATGAGATCAGAGGGTTTGGATAAGTGGAAGGCGCCGGAAGCGATAAATAAGATATGATCAGATTTGATCATGCCATATTTGGTTGAAACCGTTGAGCCTTCTACTAGGGGCAACAAATCACGCTGCACACCTTCTCTTGAGACGTCGCCACCACTTTGATTTTCTGAGCGAGAAGTGACTTTGTCAATTTCATCTAAGAATACAATACCATTTTGCTCTACATTTTCTACCGCAGTGGCTTTGACTTCTTCTTCATTGACTAGCTTTTCGGCTTCTTCTTCTTGTAGCAGCTTCAAGGCCTCTTTAATTTGCAGTTTTCGGTTTTTTGTTTTGTCACTAGACATATTTTGGAACATGCCCTGCAGTTGGTTGGTCATTTCTTCCATGCCAGGTGGCGCCATAATTTCCACCCCAATAGAGGGTGCTGCGATTTCAATTTCAATTTCCTGGTTGTCAAGCTCACCGTTACGTAATTTCTTTCTAAAAGAATCTCTTGCTGCGCTTTTTGGGGGCATGTCATCTTCTGCGGGCGCATTTTTGAAGCCTGGGCCAGGTACCAAAATATCCAGAATACGATCCTCGGCAAAGGTTTCTGCTCGAGTTCTTTCTTTAGCAACCGCTTGTTCTTTTGTGAGTTTATAAGAGATATCTGCTAAGTCTCTTATGATAGACTCCACATCACGACCGACATAACCGACTTCTGTGAATTTGGTGGCTTCCACTTTAATAAAAGGTGCATTAGCCAGTTTTGCGAGTCGTCTGGCAATTTCAGTTTTGCCCACACCGGTAGGGCCAATCATTAGGATGTTTTTGGGGGTAATCTCGTTACGTAATGGTTCACTAACTTGCATGCGTCTATAACGGTTTCTCAGGGCAATAGCGACAGCGCGTTTGGCTGCATCTTGACCAATAATATGTTTGTTAAGTTCATGCACGATTTCTCGAGGCGTCATCACCGGAGTGGTCATATTAAAACCCTTTTTATTCTTCTATGGTTAATTCTTCGATAGTATGATGATGGTTTGTATAAACACAAATATCAGCAGCGATATTCAAAGATTTTTTAATGATCTCCTTAGGAGACAAATCTGTATTTTCTAATAAGGCGGTTGCTGCTGATTGGGCAAATGGTCCACCTGACCCAATGGCAATCAGTCCTTTTTCAGGCTCGATGACATCTCCATTTCCCGAAATAATTAATGAGGCGCTGTGATCGGCCACCGCGAGCAAAGCCTCTAGTTTGCGTAAAATTTTATCTGTACGCCAATCCTTGGCTAACTCCACTGCGGCTCTGGTTAAGTGTCCATGATGCTTATCTAGCTTACCTTCAAAACGTTCGAATAAAGTAAAAGCGTCTGCCGTGCCCCCAGCAAAACCAGCAATGACTTTTTTATTATGCAGGCGACGAACTTTTACTGCATTGCCTTTTAGAATAGTATTCCCCAAAGAGACTTGACCATCGCCTCCGAGGGCTACTTTATTCCCTCTTCTAACTGAAACAATAGTGGTACCGCGAAATTGTTCCAAAACAACCTCCAACTGCTAAATAGATTGATTATACGTTTATTTTGAGTACGAAACTATTCATTTTTTGTTTCGATTCTAACTTTACCTGGATAGACTTGGCATAGTTTTTATCATCAAATGGTCCTAAGTAGACTCTATACCAGGTTTCATCGTGCCTCATTTTAATGGATTGGATTTTTGATTCAAAGCCTTTGAGTGCTAATGTTGCTTTTAGTGATTCAGCTTGATTGTAAGAGCGAAAAGAAGCGACTTGAAGAATGTAATGACTTGGTAATGTTAGTGGAGCAGGTAATGTTTTAATTTTTTTAGTTTTTTTTGCAAGTTGTGCCACTTGCTTTAATTTTTTCGCCTGCGCTTCGTTTGCAGGTGGTACTTCTGGCATCTCGACACTCATGTTGGGCAATAGCGTATAGAAATCAAACCGTGTCGCTTCAGAACTTAGGTCTTCTATTGGGACTGAGTTGGTTTCGGTTGAAACAGGTGCTACAGGCGCTTCTTCGATAGTAATGGTTTGTGAGGCTTGTTGTGGGGTTTGTACTGGCTTGTTTGTTGCATTATGGTCGAGCACTTTCCAGTCAAGCAATGCAAAAAGGAAAAAGCCAATGGCAATGCCCGTTGTCAGCCAGGCCCAGGGAGGGAAAAAGCTCGCATTTTCGTTGTATCTGTTGTTGTGCCCTGGTTTTGTTCGTGCACGATTTTGGAATTCATTGCTTTTATTCTTTGCATAGTCTTTGGTCATGGTTTGTCTGTCTCTATTTTGTGCCGTACTGTACTGAATTTTAAATCATTTCAATGGGATCTACATCTAGTGACCATCTTAGTTTTCTGCCGAGTTTAGATGACTCTAGTAGGTAGGAAGAATAACTTATAGCCTTATGTAAAGACTTGCGATCTTCCGCTTGTAGTAAAAGTTGATAGTGGTATCGCCCTTGACGTTTGTGGAAGGGACTAGGCACGGGGCCTTTAATCTGAATAGTGCCGTCTGGGTATTGTGTTTTCAAGCTCTGCTGGGTTTGCATTAAAAAATTTTCTGGTAATTCTGTTTGCGTATGGTTGGCGCGGATTAGGGCCAGGTGTGAAAATGGTGGTAAATGAGAACGCTGCCTTTGAGCTAGCAATGTCTCGGCTAATTGGCTGTAATCTTGAGAGCAGATTTGACTCATAAAAGGGTGTTCTGGATGGAATGTTTGAATGAGTACACGCCCAGCCTGGTGGACTCGACCTGCACGACCAGAGACTTGGATTAAGAGTTGGGCCATTCTTTCTTGTGCTCTAAAATCTGCGCTAAACAAACCACCATCGGCATCGAGAATCGCAACAAGTGCTAGGTGTGGGAAGTGATGCCCTTTGGCTAAGATTTGTGTGCCGATTAAAATTTGGGCATCGTGATTATGAGCTTGATCTAGCAGGGTATCTAAACTGCCTTTTTTTCGCGTGGTATCGCTGTCGATTCGCGCAATAGTTTGGTTTGGAAAAGCTTGGCATATCGCCTCTTCCACTTTTTCTGTGCCTTGGCCTATGGCATTTAACGCTTCACTTTTACATTCAGGGCATTGGGATGGTAAAAACATTACGCGCTCACAATGGTGGCAAATTAATTTATTTTTACTTAAATGGTAGGTTAATTTTGATTCGCAGTTCGGGCACTCTGCAAACCAGCCACAGTCAAAGCACATATAGACCGGCGCAAAGCCTCTGCGGTTAATGAATAAAAGTACTTGTGCTTTTTTTGCGATTGTTTTTTTTATTTGGTCCAATAAAGCAGCCGATAATCCACTTTTTAATTTTTTATGTCGTACATCAATAAGCTCAATTTTTGGTAAGGCAACTTTGGTGGCTCTCGTGGGCAGGAGACAAAGTTGGTATTTGCCGAGTGCGGCATTATGTAAAGATTCAAATGAGGGGGTTGCTGAGCCTAAGATAACAGGAATCTTGAGCAGCATACTTCTGAGCACGGCTAAATCTCGAGCAGAATATCTAAAACCTTCTTGCTGTTTAAAGGAAGGATCGTGTTCTTCATCCACAACAATTAACCCCAGACTTTGAAAAGGCAAAAATAGTGCTGAGCGTGTGCCAATGACAACTTTTATATTTTGTTGCTGTATATTTAGAAAAACATCGCGTCGTTTAGCCGGTGTTAGCTGAGAGTGGTAACTCGCAACCTGTCCACCAAATCGTTCCTCAAAACGGGTTAATGTTTGGGGTGTGAGAGAAATTTCGGGGACTAATATTAAGACCTGTTTATCTGTTTGTAATAATTGTCGAGCAATCTCTAGGTATACTTCTGTTTTTCCACTACCGGTAATACCTTGTAGTAAATAGGTTGCATAATGATCTCGCTGTGCAAGGATATTGGTAATGGCTTTGTCTTGCTCTGGACTAAACTGGTAGGGGCTTGTTTGTGAAATTGATTCTGGCACGGCCTTGGGGGTTTTGAGTTTTTTATCTTGTTTGAGCGCCTGGGGCAAGCCCGAGAAAACAACCTCGCCAATGGGGTGATGATAATAATTTGCGGCTTTGTAGAAAAAAGTCAATAAATCTTTAGGAAATAAAGGTGTCTCATCTAAAAGTGCTGTAATGGGTTTTAACTTGGCCAGCTCAAATTCTGATTCTTGGGCAATATCCATTACGACGCCAACCAGAGTCCGCCGTCCAAAGGGGACTTGTACACGAACCCCTGGCAGGATTGCCTGCTCAGTCTTTGTTTTGGGTGGCAGGTAATCGAACAGCCTTCTCAACGGGGTAGGCAAAGCTACTTTTAAAATCACTGTGTTTTGACCCATACCCTAAAGTTCCTGCTAATGAGACCGATAATATAATTGTCCATGTCGCAACCGTTATTTAATACAATGACGGTCGCCTGCAACGCGAAACATCCAAGCGATAGCGAGGATGCTGCCGAGAAGGCAGAAAAGCTTAAAGCGTCTGTATTTTGCAGGCGCTTTTTTATGGGGAAGGGAATACTTTTTAGCTAGATAGCCCAGCAATAATATGCGCCCCAAGTTAAGCTACTTTGGTCACTAGCTTACCTTGTGCTGCTAATAAGCCCCGTAACAAATCTGGCCTATTGGTAATAATACCATCAACGCCATAAGCAATCATGGTTTGCATATCTTTTGGTTGGTCAACGGTCCAAACATTGACTTTTAAGCCTAGTTCCCGTGCCTCTGCTAACAGCTCGGGGGTAAGTTCATTATAATTTGGACACCAAATTGAACCGCCTAACTTTTTAATGAGTTTAGGGTAGGACATATTTAAATTGACAATATCGTGACCGGCTAGCCAGGCGGAATAGTTTGGTTGTTTGATTAAGTCGTCATGGTCGCTTAAATAGGATGTGGTGACTTCTGGTGCGAGCTGTTGCAAGAGTAGTAGATTTCGCCAGTCAAAAGAGTGAACTTCAACCTGGGATGTATAGTTTTCGGCATGTAACACTTGTATTAAAGCCATGACAATTGCTTGAGGACTTGCGCTATGCGGTTGGTGTGGATCTGTTTTGATCTCTATTTGCAAACGAGTGGGTTGGTGGGACTTTTTTAATTGCTCGATGACTTGTTGTAGGGTTGGGATTTTGGCTTCAGCAAGCTGACATTGCAGAGGGAAATTTTGTTGACATACTTTGCAATTTGGATTCATTTGCCCAACATCGTATTGTCCTAGCTCTTCGTATGTTAACTGTTGTATTGCTGGCCCTGGAATTTTTAACCAGGTTTTTTCTAAGGTGCGGGTTAGGTTGGGGTTTAAGTTTAAATCATGATGGGCTACAACGATGTTATCTTGAGTGAGCCCTATATCAACATCAATGACATCGACGCCAATACTTAATGCGGAGGCAATAGCGGCAAGCGTGTTTTCTGGCACAAGGCCTGCCCCACCGCGATGAGCGTAGATTTCGATAGCAAAAAGTTGAGTGCTAAAGGCCAAGGAAAGACACAGCGCAGCCAGCTGCCTGAAGAACATACTTCTATAAGCCATTCTTGGTATCCTTTCGTTCACTTATAAAGCTTGGGGTCTATATTGGCAAATTACTATTAAAGCGCGAGGGAGAGCAATAGAGGTTTATACTATGTTAAATAAATCTAATGGTGCCTTGAAAGGTAAGCCTATGGCGCATTCCTGGTATTTGTTTATAGGGATGCGCGTCGTTTATGCTTTGATGTTAGTTTTTTATCTAGAGTTAGTATGTCTGGATCGTTCATAGCAGTCCCGGGGGGGCTGGATTTAGATCTGGAAGCGTCGCTTATATCTGGGCTTGTATTTCTAGTAGGTCGGTAGGCCGCTTCAAGATCTTCAAGTCTCTTACTGAGTGCCTCAAGCCTTCTCTCATGCTCTTCTGTTTTTGCATCTAATTCAGCTCGAGCAACCAGTTCATTATATTTTAAGTAACCGGCAAACAGTGATACGCCCACAACAACGGTAAACAATGCCAGCTCAGTCAAAAAGAATTCGGGAAACAAAAATCCAACTAATGGAATACCACCGGCCAAAATACCTGACATAGCTAATATAATCGGCAAAATTTGGACGCTGGTTTTTAGGGTTGAGGCGGTTGCTGATACGGCCATAGACCATTTAGTAAATTCATCAATGTGAGGCTGGTATTGGGCCCATTTTCGCAAAGCATAAGCTTTCATAAATTCGCCAATATTTTTTATGTCATCAGCGGCAGTAGTGTGATGAAGGATAACCCAGTTTTTCATATTGATGATATTTTGGTAGAGCGCAATTATCGCGGTGATGGCACGCTTGTAATAATGCTGGAATATTTTTTGAGCTGAGTTGATATGGTATTTGCTTGCGATAGTTAATTTTTCATAGTTTTGTTGGCAGCTTAACCCGAAGTTTTGTATTTTTTTAGTTGTTGATCCCCAGTAAGTATGGAGAAGTTGCCTAAAGTTAACCCAATGTCTTTTAGAGGCGAAGGCGATTTTTGAGAGCAGAGCATTGAGCTGTCTGTACATAATAAGGTTCCGAGCTTTAATTAGCTAGCTATCCTACCATTTATTAAAAGAGGAGTAAATGGGGGCTCATAAAATTAAACAGGAAGCCAGCTGACTACATGGCGGCAGATAGATTTTATTATTTTGTGTAGATTTTTTTCTTTGATTGTAAAAGGGGGGGCAGCGTAAACGATATTGCCAAAAGGGCGACACCATAAGCCATCAGCCAAAAACTGGGCACTAAACCAAGCAAAATCTTCTGAGGATAAAGTTTGGCATAGCTCTATGGCGGCAATGGCACCTTTGATACGAACGTCTTTTACTTGAGGTAGTGCGTTTAATGTTTTAAAACCCAGTATGAATTGTTGTTCTATATCTGTGACTTGTTGTTGCCATTTATTTTCCTCTAATAAATCTAAGCTCGCATTGGCTGCGGCACAAGCGAGAGCATTACCCATAAAAGTTGGACCGTGCATGAGTGCTTTATCAGAATTATCGGAAAGAAAAGTTTGATAAATAGGGGTGCGTGTAATAACCGCTGCCAGCGGCAATGTGCCTCCAGTTAAGGCTTTTGATAGACAAATGATATCAGGGATAATATCAGCTTGTTCAAATGCGAACATGGATCCCGTACGGCCAAAGCCGGTGAAAATTTCATCAACCATAAAACAAATATTATACTTCTTGCAAAGCTGTGCTATTTTTTTGAGTTGTAAGGGCGTGTGCATTTTCATGCCTCCAGCGCCTTGAACCAAAGGCTCAATAATGACGCCGGCTAAATCTTCTTGGTGTTGAATGAGTAGGCTTTCAAAATCCTGAATATCCAGAGAGGTCTTGGGTAGCTTGCACATTAATTGTGGTGGTAATGCGGAACCAAAAATATGGTGCATACCTTCTTCAGGATCACAAATAGACATGGCATAGAGTGTGTCGCCATGGTAGCTATGTTGAAAATGTAAAAATTTGGTTTTATTTTTTCCCACGTTGATGGCAGATTGTATGGCAATTTTCATAGCCACTTCGATGGCTTCGGAACCGGTATTGGCCAAAAAAACATGATTTAGATCATTTGGCAGCATCCTAGTGAGTCGATGGCAAAGCGTCTCTGCTTGGGGGTGAATAATACCACCCAGCATAACGTGAGGCATAATTTGAGCTTGGTTTTGGATGGCTTGTACAATATGAGGGTGGTTGTAGCCATGACAAGCGGTCCACCAAGAGCTGATAGCGTCAACAAGTTTTATACCATTATCAGTAATGAGGTATTCTTTTTCCGTTGCGACTACTTTTATGGGGAGCGCCGCTGTTTGCATTTGCGTGTAGGGCAGCCAAATCTGATGATCCATTTATGTTTTGCTCTGGTTAACTAAGATTGCGTAAAAGCTAATAAAATAGGCTCTTTGTGTCAATATAGAGCGAAAATTGGTTAACCACATGATTTAAGTGAGCATGCGCATGAATACTATTTTCATAACGGGGACGGGAACAGATATAGGTAAGACCTACGTTACCCACAGCTTATTAGAATATGACAGGCATCAAAAATCACGTTTGACTGCATTAAAGCCACTAATATCAGGCCTGACGCAGGAAAATGTAAATCAAAGTGACACGGCTTTACTTTTATCTGGTATGGGGTTGGAGGTCATAGAAGAGAATATGCAAAAAATATCTCCTTGGCGTTATCAAACCCCTGTCGCGCCCGATCTGGCGCAGCGCATTGAAAAAAAATCCTTCCATTTTTCATCACTGATAGATTTCTGTGAGGCGCAAATTAAATGGGCAAAACAAAATGATCAACAAATGCTCATTGAGGGTGTTGGGGGTCTTATGTCACCCATTAGCTCAAATAAAACGGTGCTAGATTGGATTAATGACTTGTCACTTCCTGTCTTGCTTGTTGCGGGAACCTATTTAGGTAGTATCAGTCACACTTTAACATGTCTATCAGTGTTGAATGCGAACAAAATTCCAGTTTTAGGTGTTGTTTTAAATGAAAGTATTAATAGTACAGTGAATATTTTTGAGACAAGACGTAGTCTGATGCAATTCACAAAGGTCCCCATTTTTATTTATTATTATCAGCAAAATCTTAATAAGACCGTGGCCAATTTATATGCCCATTTGTTTTGAGAGGAAGGGCTTTTTTTTGCCGATTAAGGCTGGTAATTTAGCATGAGCATGGTTAAAACATAATTAATAGAATTTATGTTGTTTTTCCATAGTGACGTATTTTCCAGCGTATGCTAATGCGTGCTTTTTCTTCTAAAAGTAATAAAATCGGTATCATGAATAATACCAAGAAGGTCGTGAAGAATAAGCCAAAGCAGATAGAGATGGCCATAGGAATTAAAAACTGCGCTTGAACAGATGTTTCAAACAGCAAAGGGAGTAAACCAGCAATAGTCGTGACAGAAGTGAGTATGACTGCACGCAGCCTAAGCCTGGTGGCCTCTACAATAGCGTGCTGCATTTTCATCCCTTTGGCAATGAGCTCGTGATAGAAAGAAACCAAAATAATAGAATCATTGACCACAATGCCCGCCAAACCAAAAAATCCAAAGAGTGATAATATGGTCATGTCCATGCCCATCACCCAATGACCAAATATGGCGCCCGTAATGCCAAAGGGCAAGATAGCCATGACGACCAAAGGCTGTGAGTAAGAAGAGAATACCCAAGTTAAAATTAAGTAAATTAGGGCGACGGCTAAGAAGACGCCGCGTCCCATATCCCCTAAAGTTTGAGCTTGATCTTCAGATTTTCCCTTGAGTTTATATTCTATGCCATATTTCTCTATAAGTTCTGATAGGGTGTTCTGCTCCAAGAATGCTAAGACATCTGTGGCCAAGATTTGTTGGCTGTCTAGTTCAGCCGAAACACGATTGACCAGTAAGCCATCGCTGTGCTTCAGTTCGGCCAGTCCCGTTTTTTCTTCAAAATATGCGACAGTATTTAATGGTACCATTTGGCCAGTGGGTGTTAAAATTGGATAATGTCCCAATGTGGCAAGATCACGCCTTTCCACTTCAGGGAGTATTGCTCGGATTTCAATTTCATCTTCTTGGTCGTTTACAATTTGAATAATAGTGCCATCAAATGCGGCCCGTAGTTGTTGCCCTAAAGATTGTATTGTTATATTTAAGCTTTCCGCTTGAGGTGTTAAACGATAGATAAGTTCTGGTTTTCCATATGGAAGATTATCTCCAATATTAAAAACGCCATCAAAGCTAGAGAGCGCTTTTTGTAACTCTAGAGAGGCTTGTTTTAACTTTTTGGCATCCGTGCCGATTAAGTCAATTTCTATATCTTGACCAGGCGGTCCGCCACGCCTAGAAAAGATAGTAAATTTTTCTAAGCCTGGCGGGATGATTACTTTTTCTTTCCATTGCGAAATAAAATCGTTGTTATTTATGTTTCTTTGATCTGGAGTGGTTAGTTCAATTTTTATACTGGCGAGGTGATCCGCTGAAGCAGAGCTCGTATTTGCCACAGAGACACCTTGGTTATAATAGCTGAGGGCGCTTAAAAGAATGGGTGTTTTCTCTTTTTCATTGACTTCTGCTACTGTGTCATTGAGTGCAGACTCCACAGACTTGACGAATTGCTGGACTATTTTTTGTGGTGTTCCTGCGACAAACTGAATATGTGCGTTGATAATGCCACTATCCGCGGCGGGGAAAAAATTAAATCCAACTCGGCCTGTGAGGGGTAAAGATAAAACAACAACCAAAATGGCAAGGGAAATACTTAAACTCACGGGTTTGTTTCTAAGAGACCAGTCAACCCAACCTGTAAAATATTCATCTCTAAAAGTGGTAAATTTTTGATCAAATGATATGCGGACACGCTCTAAAAAACTTGTATTGGTATTTTTTTTTGTTGAACGAGAAAAACTATGTGCGATATGTCCTGGTAGGATAAAAAAACATTCTAATAAAGATGCGAGAATAACACAAATTGCCACAAAAGGAATATCAAATAATATTGATCCAATAATGCCACCAATCATCATTAATGGTAAAAAAGCGGCAATGGTTGTTAGGGAGGATGCAATCACCGGGGTTAGCATTCTTAAGGCGCCTAGTGGGGCAGCTTGATGAGCAGGGACACCATTTTGTATGCGCCAATAAGCATTTTCACCGACAACAATAGTGTCATCCACAATAATGCCTAATGTCATAATTAATGCAAACAAGCTGACCATATTAATAGAGCCGCCAAATAAGTATAGAAGACCTAAAGCGGCGGAAAATGAGACAGGGATTCCTATGGCCACCCAAAAAGCAATGCGCTTTTCTAAAAACAAAAAAAGCGTAATAATAATGAGAAACAGCCCTTGCGAGCCATTCTTAATTAATAGTGAAATTCGCTCAAAAATGGGCTTCCAAGATTGATCATAAATGAGCATCTTAACAGAGTCACCATACAGCGCGCGCGTTTCACTAAGCCATTCTTCTAAGATTTTCGCTGAGCGCAGGGAGTCTGCGCCTTCTGTTCTTTGAAGCTTTAGTTCAATAGCGGGCATTCCTTGGTAGGTTAACAAAACTTCATTTTTTTGGGCCCGCTCATGGATATTAACCACTTGCTTTAACGGTAACCGTAACGCAGATGCGCCTTGTAAGGAGAGTTCACTAAAATCATAAGGATTGTCATATTGGCCAGGACTTTTTATTGCGTGGCCCCATTCGTCTTCACCAGCGGTACCCGCAGGTAAAATGGTGCTTTCTTGGGATAGCCGCTCGGCGATTTGGGGTATGGATTGATTCAGGTTATATAATATTTCACTTGAGAGTGGGACGACAATCTCTAAGTCAGGAAGACCGATGAGGCTGATTTTTGCTATGCCTTTGGCAAGCAAGGTTCTTTTAAATTCATAGGCTAAAGGTCGTAAAGCTTCTATATTTTTAGGGCCATAAATTATCAGCGATGCTATGTTTTCAAAGCGTTCGACTTTTGAAATTAATGGGGGCTCAGTCTCTAATGGCAAATTTCGAATTAAGTTGACTTTTTGTTTCACATCCTCTAATGCTTGGTCAATATCAGCATTTTTAACGAACTCTAGTGCAATGGTTGATACACCTTCAGCAGACGTTGAGGTCATTTCTTTCACATAGTTTATACTGGTTAACTCTTGTTCAACAGGTATGGTAATGGCTTTTTCTATATCAGCAGCACTTGCACCAGGCCAAATAATTTGTACCTGAATGACATCTAGTTGAAATGTGGGTAAAAATTGTGTGTTGAGTTTAGAGATAGCCCATATGCCAGAAAATAATAATAAGAGCATTAGAATATTGCTAGCGACTTTATGTTGGCTGATGAGGCTAATTAAGTTATTTTTTCTCACGTATGACAACCTTGAGTGCATCTCTGGCATACGGTAGGCGTGTGATCAGTACACGATCTTGATTTTTTAATGTCTCACCTTGAATCAGCATGAACTTTTGATTATTGTTGTTAAAGTACTCACCTACCAGGTTTACCGGTACGGCCTGTAAGCGTAAGTCATTGTCTTTTTCGGTAACTTTATAAACAATATAACCATCAGAGATATCATAAAGTGCGGTAAAAGGTATTGATATTAAGTTGTCTTTGGGTGGTAGTCGGACTTTTAATTTGACTGTTTGGCCGATACGCAAAGGAGGGTTGGGTTCTTGGATTCTAAACAAAGCTTCAATTCCAGCTTGGTCACGATTGATTTCACCTGCCAGTCTACTGAGTGTAATATTGAGGTTAGATTCTAAGTTTGATATTGTCGCTGAAATAACTTCTTTTTTCTCCAGGGCATTTTGTAATATATTAATTTGATCAGTTGGGAACTGTGCACGGATTTCTAAGTGTTCAGTATCATATAAGCTAATTAATTCTTGATTATTTTGAACCCTGTCGCCTATGGAAATGGCTCTGTTGTTAATGCGACCATTGAAAGGTGCAATAATACGAGTACGCGAGAGATTCAGCTTCGCAATATCCAGTTTAGCGACCTCACGGGCTTTATCGGCTTCTAGTTGTTTTAATTCTTGCTCAAAATTATCAATTGTTCTTTTACGTTCATTTAGAGAAATGATTTCTCTGAACAGTTTAATTTGCGTTTCTTCAATATTGGCTTGAGAGGCGACACTTTTTTTAGCCAATTTTTGTTGGCGCTCTACTGCGCTTTTAGACAAGTTGATGAGTTTATTTTGTTGCTCATATATTATTTTATCAAAGATGTTTTTGTTTTTTATTTCTTCGATAAGTGCTTCTAATCTCGATACATTCGTGGCCTGTTCCGTGACATTCAGTTTCGCATCGATGGGATTTATTTGAGCCAGCTTATCACCTTTTTTAAAATTTAAGCCTTCCTGTGCTACCAAGGATTCTACATAGCCTGTAATGCCTGCTCTGAGAGTTGTATTGTAAAGGGATTCCACCGTGCCAAAAATAAGCATGTTGGGAGAGTAATTTTTCTTCTCGATTTCAAGAACATTAACTGGCCATGCCACTTCCTCGGGAGGCAAAGGATTGGTCGATGGGGCGGTGAAAAACATCCAGGCAGATATCAAAATGGCCCCTATGGCGATCCATATAGGCAATAGCTTAGGGGATAGTTGCTTTAATGCCATATAACCTATTTGTTTCCAGCAGAGTGTTAATATTATATATCTATGCTTAATTATACTATAGATTAGGATATACCAAGATTATATATTCATGCAGATAACTTATTAGGTTCGATGCGCTATCTTTGACTTTCTGCTTAAGAATATGAGGGAAATTGATAGAAACATTAGTAAATATTTGACAGCAATATACTGATCTTATACCTTGTGTTAGCTTAAGTATTAACTAGGATCTGCTGTTATGTTATTTCTCAAATTTCCGACTTTTTCAGATTTAGCCAGAATCAGTACCGGGCGGGCGCCCATGTTAAAAGGGTTACTACCCCCCTTTGGTACGGCTTTGGCTTTGTTGGCAATGACATTTGTCATTAGTGGTGGGTGGTGGTTGTGGGCAGGTGTTGCTGCTAGCTCGGCTTTATTTTTGCCATTTTATGCTAAAACATTTGCGGCAGTATGTGGCTTAACCATTCTCAATTTTATTTTCCAAAAAGACATACAACATGCGATTCATGCAGCTCGTCCCATTGAAGATAAATTTACATATGATCCAGAAAACCCAACGAAACCTAACAAGTTAGTTGATGACTTGGTTTCACAGCTTAATAACTATTTTAAAAAAAAATATGGTGATAAACATGTTGATATGCCAAGACCTAGGTTGGCAACGACATCCCATGAGCACTTTGAAATGGACACTATTTTGGGCATGAATCCATGGCACAGTGAAATATTATTTGCGAGTGGATTTTTTAATCATCATCATTCGAAAATGGATCAAAGAATGATGGCGGCTGCGATTACCAAAGAGCTGGCTAAAATATATATGAGGCGTGGTTCTTCGGGTCTTATCGTGCAGATGGGTATGGATATGCTCAATACGCTACAAGCTTTACAAAATGCGAATAGCTTTTTTAAAGTTTTGGGTATTTTGACCTGGCCATTACAATTTTTATTCTTAGTGGAGCGTTCTATTAAGCGTTCTTATGAATATGAAGCAAGCAAAATAGTCATTGAGTTAGGCCGAGGCACAGATTTATACCGTTTTTTAGATAAAGATCCTTGCCCTACATTAACAAAAAAGCCAGATTTAGCCGCCCTAAGTGCGCAGAGAGATGCGCAAAAACGCCCAGCGTATGATGGACCGTTAAAATCTATATTTGGCCCAATACATAAGTGGATAGTTGATAACCTTGAGATCCCTAGTGACCACCATGAGCATAATATATTGTTTGTAGCGATATCTGGCATAGTGCGAGAGAGCTTGTTATATATTAATGAGCTTTATGCCAGTGCGCCGCGTGGCAGTCGATTAAGAGAGTTTGTATTATCTGAACTACAAAAACGAGACGGCGTTAAAGATGCCATATTGGATCATCTTGAAGCCGATATTCAGGTCAATGAGCCGCATCAATCAATGAAGCCCTATGAGCCTATTAGTTTAAAGGGAACTGGTTTTGCTAAACATGCGCACCAGCATGGACATTCTCACGGGCATACTTCTCATTTAGATGATGTAAGAGAACAGGCCTTGTCAGCATCAGGGGACAATGTTGTGGCTTTTAGCCGGCATGTTGTGGAGCAAGGTGTGCAACAAGGTACCGCGGACTCAGGTGTTGGACAACCTCAAGAAAAATCCAAACAGAAAAAACTCTGAGAGACTATCATTTAATGCCATTTGCCCTCCACTAAGGGGGGCTCTCCAGGCCACCCGCTCTAAATACCCCTTAATACAAGGTATGCAACTAAGTTTTTATTCTCTTCGTTACCCCCTCAAATCGCCAAAAATAATAACTTTAAAGGATATATCAGTAAAAATATGTGTGGTGTTGTTATTGTGGTAGTTATTAAGGTAACATGCACACCTATTTTTCTTTTTGGATTCGATTTTACTTATGTATTCAGATGACGTCATTTTAGACACAAATTTCTCACAGCAAAATACGGATACATGGATGATAGCGGATTGCTTTTATTGCGACTCTCTTGGTGTAGAGACTGTAGTAGGCCGGGATCTTTTAGAGGTGAGTCCACAGCAAAATATTCTTCAGCCGGACTTATTGACGGAGCTTGGGCTTAGTTCTTTGATAACAGGCAAGGCGCTCATAAAACAAGTATACGACGTGTTGGACTTTCAGGGGGTGCTAGGTGAGGAGCTTAGTCCAATAAAGGACGGCCAGCTTAAAGAGATATTGCCACTGAATGATATTGAAACACATTACAATAGGGTTTTGGAGCCTTTTGATGATCTCCTAAATATCTCAAGTTATGAATATGGTGCTTTTGGGTTAGGAGGCAAAGACAAAGAGCTAGCGCATGTTGATAATTATGCATTAATGGAAATTAACAGAAATGAAACGAGTCTTATCGTTGGCAGTATCCACTTTCCAAGTAGCCAGCCTGTTGCCTTTCAGCTAAAAAATTTGACGCCCCTGCTAGACGATATATATGGGCGTATAGAGATTAATGATGATTTTGTTGTTATTGGGGATATCAATTGCCTAACTGTTGTAGGGCAAAATTCAACCGAGCAGCAAAAAGCAGAAGTTGAATCCAATATTTCAGAAATAGTATCTTACTTGCAGTCTTATGGTCATAAAAAAGGCATAGAGTTTCATGTGGACTTCCCGCAGAGCTCTATAGCAAAAGAAAGAGTTTCTGATGACTTAACTAAGAACCCACAAGAGCTTATAAAATCTGGCTTGGTTGTGCGCGATACCATGATCGCCATCACAGCCAAATATATAGGGTTTGACAACCCCGCAGAAAATACGAAATGGGTTTCTTATACTTCTGCTGAATATGGGCAAACAAATGAAGTCATTGACTTTGCCCTGTTAGGCGCTCAGCCGTTTGATCATATCATTATGAGCACAGAGGTTAATGGGCTAAAAATATATTATGTGAATGTAATAGAAAGTGCCGGAAGTAAAGGCTTTAAAGAAAGCCAGTATCAGCAGCTACCAGAAGCGAGTCTTTCCCAGAAATGGACTCGAGACGTTTATGAAGCGCTAGCAATAGTATTAAGTCCAGATTTGAGCGTTGAAGAACTTCATTCATGGGACAATGTGACATTGAAAGAGTTTCTAAATGCGAGCAGGATTGAATTTAACACGGGTAATCAGGTAGATAAAGAGAATATCGTTCAGATATTAGCTCAAGAATTTATATCGGAAGTAAAGTTACTATCCTCCACCACAGAACTAATGTCACTTTTGAAAGAGGGCATTAGTATTAATTGGGATAAAATTACCAGTGAAATTGTGAGAAGCTGTGTGGGGAAAAACGGTGCCATATCATCTTTTACCACAAAATTAGCTGCCAGTCATTTTTCACAAGAAGTATTTGGTGGCTTTGTTCTGAGTGAACAGTACCACAAGTTATATGGTGAGCTGGGCGCCGAAGGCGTACGAGATGTTGTCGAGCAGCATCAATTAGAGATTTTAACAGCGCTTCAACAACGGGAAAATGGACTGGTTCTTTTATGCGAGAACAACAAAGAAAATTTAGCTTTTACTGATATAGCAAAAAGTCTTGTGCTCCCTAATTTAAGCCAAGAACAAAGAATTTTTCATTAGTCTTCTTCTCCTCTACGTTTGACCTCTTTTAAAGCCCGACGGCTATGCTTGTCAGGCTTTTTAATTGGGTTGGGGGCCGTTTTATACATAAGCCTTTCAGTTTGTTGTTTTTCTTGTGCTGCTTTACCTTTTTGTATGCTTTCCTCAGTTTCTTCATACCAAGACTGAACGATAGCTGCACCTTGCCTTTTTTCTCCCAAAGCCATAACCCTGATGGTTTTTTCATAAAGTGGTGTCTCAATTTGGATTATGGTGCCAATGATGATGGGTCTTGCTGGTTTGGGCTTTTGATTATCGATTTTAATTTTGCCATGCTGTATGGCTTTGGTAGCAAGCGCGCGGGTTTTGTAAAAGCGGGCAGCCCAAAGCCATTTATCGAGTCGTACAGTGGTCATCATTAAAATACTATATAGCGAGAATTTGGGTGGCGATGTATGATTATATCAGTTCGTAACAGCAGAGAGATAGTTAGTTTTACTATGAAAGATGAGTTAGATACCAGAGATCCTATCTTTAAAAATAAGCAAAAGCCAAAAGTGTTAGATATTAAATCGGTGGCGCAGACGCGTATATTTAAAATTGAGGAAGTAACATTACATTTCAGTAATGGTGAACAACGTATTTTTGAACGACTGCGAGGCTGGCAACCTGGCGTCGTATTAGTGGTGCCTATGCAAGATCCAGAAACACTGCTATTGATTCAAGAGTATGGCGCAGGTATCAATGATTATGCTTTGTCCTTTCCTAAAGGGCGTATAGAGGAAGGGGAAGATATTTTGGTTGCCGGTAATCGTGAGATGCAAGAAGAAATTGGCTTTAAATCTAATAAGCTAACATATTTGCAAGGCATGAGTACGGCGCCGAATTATAATGATACGCACATGCATGTATTATTAGCAGAGGGCTTAGAAGCATCTAAGCTAGAAGGGGATGAGCCTGAGACTATGACGATTGTGCCATGGTCTATTAACAATCTAGATAGCTTATTAGCCCGTACAGATTTTCATGAGAGCAAAAGTGTGGCGGCTTTATTTTTAGCAAAACATTATTTAGAAAAGAGAAAAAATGGATCTTGATTTAAAAACAATTACAGAGCACGTCTATCTTACAGCGGTTGCGGCGGGCGAAGCGATACTGCCTTACCATTATCGTCAGCAAGATATTGAGCTTGAGTATAAGCCTGATGATTCGCCTTTAACCGCGGCAGATAAAGCGGCGCATAATGTTATTGAGCAACAGCTTAAAAATTATGTTGTCTTTGATGGCCCTATTCCTATTTTATCAGAGGAAGGTGACGAGCAATCAGAGGCTGAAAAGCTCAGCTGGAAGACTTATTGGTGTGTGGATCCATTAGATGGCACACAAGAGTTTATTCGAAAGCGAGAAGAATTTACGGTAAATATTGCGCTTATTCAGAATCATTTGCCAATTATTGGCGTTATTTACTCGCCAGTGAATCAAGAAGGTTATATGGCATGGCGAGGGGGTGGCGCATATCAAGCAATAGCGGGGAAAATGGAACCCATAACAACTCAAAGACCTGTAGAGAATCCGCTGCGTATTGTTGCGAGCCGTCGCCATGGAGTGCACAATGTTCAAGATATTTTAGATCACTTGAAAGATTACAAAATGATCAGTCGTGGCAGTGCATTAAAATTTTGTGAGGTCGCTTGCGGGAAGGCAGATTTATTCTTACGGGCAACGCAGACATGTGAATGGGATAATGCAGCGGGCCAATGCATTGCTGAAGAAGCTGGGGCACGTTTATTCCACTTTGATTTTACACCTGTTCGTTATAATGAAAGTTTAAGCATGCTGACTCAACCCCTAATTGTTGTTGGTGACCCAACCTTTGATTGGCAATCTTTGTTATCTGGTTGTATTAAAAAATAATCATATTCAGTGAGTGAGTAAGACTTACTATTTTATTTAATTAAGTAAAACATTGGTTTGTTACTTTTATCGCATAAGCTATCAAATCTAATAAAGCCCTACCAACACAGTTAAAATTAGTTTCTCAAATTTCTGCAGATGTTTTGTCAGATAATAACCTTAAAAGAGGCATTTAAAAGTTAGAAATTAGCCATCTGGCTTGTGGATAACTTTGTGGATTAAATTTTAGCAAGTTTTATTAGTGGTTAATGTAGTTGGGTGAGAAAAAGAGGCAATAGTTAGTCACTCTATAAAAATACTATAAAAATCAATCGCATACGGAATATAAAGGTGAGCAGATAATTTCATTTGAAAACTAAATTATATATGCTCATTAACTTAAATGGCTGTGCACAACTTATTAATAAACTAAAATGATGATGTCAACTGGATTTTGACACTTTTTTATATAAAGTTTAAAACAGATAAAATTAAGGCAGGAAAGTCACGTCATTTTTTATTATTAGCGGCAAGAAGCATGCTGCTGATAACGTGATTTTCCTCTTGATTTGCCAGTGAGAGGGGGGTTTGCTTGTGTAGATTTCTTGCTTTTACGGACAAATTTTTCTCTAAAAGAATTTTAGTTTCTTCAACCAGGCCAAAATAAGCAGCCCAATGTAGCAGTGTATTTTTTTGGCTGTCGTATTCCGTCGCCTTATAGTGTTTGGTCGCTAAACAAATAAGTGCTTTTTGCATTTTGGGACTCATATAGTCTAATGGCTCCCAAAAACAGCCTATTGCACCTGCTTGTAGCAATTCCTCATAGAGAGCAAGCGAGTGCTTTGTTTTTTTAGAGTTAATATCATCTAAGGCTGTTTTAGCGTAAATGTTTGTTACGTTTGGTTTTGCGTTGTAAGCAAGAAGTAATTTAACTGATTCAATATCGCCGTTTTGCGCTGCATAATGTAATGGCGTATTGCCATTATCATCTTGTTCATTCGGGTTGGCGCCATTTTTTAGTAAAAACTCTATAACTTTAGGTTCTGTTTCAAACTCAAGGGCGCAATGTAAAGGGGTCCTCTTATAGTCATCTTTTGTTTGAGCTTTTGTTTTTAAGTCAGACAAACTTTTAGCTTTTATTTCGGCCATGAATAATTTGGTGTTTTCTACGCGAGCATCAGATGTTTCTTGTGGCTTTGGGGATGTGTCTTTTTGATTTTTTTTTCGACCAAACATAATGATACCCATTTAGCAGTTAACCTAACTCTAGATAATGCAGCGATAGGTTTTTATTTGAATTTTATTAATGATTGGTAATTATACACCAAAATCAAGTGACAACTATTATGAAGAGCTGTACTTCTAAAGAAGTTTTATTATTCGGAGAATAATTTGGGAATAGCTTAAACATGTATGGTGGCCAGACCTGGAATCGAACCAGGGACACAAGGATTTTCAATCCTTTGCTCTACCGACTGAGCTATCTGGCCTTGAGTAAGTGGGTAATTAAACTGGAATAAGAGCCTGGAGTCAAGCACCTTATGATTAATTTGTTAACCACCAAACTTTAATCGCGCTATTCGCTTTCAAAAAAATACTTTTGCATTTCTTTTTCCAGGAATTGCTGGGCACTTTCATCAAGTAAATTAAGTCTGTTTTCATTAATTAAGATGGTTTGCTGAGTTAACCATTGTTTCCAAGCTTCTTTACTGATAGATTCATATATACGCTTGCCAAGCTCACCTGGATAGGGCTGTTTTGCAAGACCTTCGGATTCTTTTTTTAACTTGAGACAGAAAACTTCGCGCATAAAAAACTACATTACTTTATGTGATTAAAACTTGTGTGCAAGATTATATCAAAGTTGTTGTGCGTAAGCTAACAGCTCTTTTTTAATAGGGGCAGGCAGTCCCACCTTCCCAAGTTTATCCAAGCTAAACCAGCTCTCGTTTTCTTTTATTTCAGGTTCATGGTTACAGCAAACGAAATAAGTTTGATAGTCTAAATGGTAGTGAGTGAAGCTGTGTCTTTTCACTTGGGTTTTTGTCAATAAGGCGTCTGGATTAAAATTATCGCCCAACCACTGTTCTATTGTTTTGTCATCCGTATATTCTGGCAAACTATACAAGCCTCCCCAGATACCGGTATTTGGACGTTTTTGCAATAAAATTTTATTTTGGCAAATAACACCCAAAAAAGTAATTTGTTTAGTCGGGCGAGCAGATTTTTTAGAACGACGGGGGATCTCATGTTCTCGATGATTTTGTTTGGCAGCACATTTTTGAATCACTGGGCAATCAGGGCAGCGAGGACGGCTTCGTGTGCAGAGTGTCGCACCTAAATCCATCATGGCTTGAGTGTAGTCCGCAACGCGTTTTGTAGGCGTCCAGCGCTCTGACCACGCCCATAAGTCGTCTATATGCTGTTTGTCGTTTTTCGGGGCATCTAAGCAGAGCACACGCGCTAACACGCGTTTCACATTGCCATCGAGTATGGTTGCCTTTTTATCGAAGGCTTGAGCTAAGATGGCACCCGCTGTAGATCGACCAATCCCAGGCAGAGCCATTAGTTCTGCTAGGGATTGTGGGAACTGCGCATTATATTCTTGGTGGATAATTTTAGCCGTGCTATGTAAATTTCTAGCGCGGGCATAATAGCCCAAACCAGCCCAATAAGATAATACAGTATCTTGCTTGGCTCTGGCGAGTTTTGAGACATCGGGAAAGCGGCGCATAAACTTTTGGTAATAGTCTATAACCGTACTCACTTGCGTTTGTTGCAACATAATTTCAGATACCCAAACCCCATAAGGGGTTATGGGTGTTTTCCAAGGTAAATCTTGGCGACCATGTTGGTCATACCAACTTAAAATACGTTGGCGAAACCATCTTGGTGAGGGGGGCGCGACTACTTTTTTCATCATCAAAATTTAAACAATTTTTTTAAGCCTTTAGAAATTTCTTCTTCAATTTTGTTTTGCACTTCGGCATTTTCATCGCCGTCGACATTTTTATCAGCGCCAATGAGTTTGTTAATTTCTTTATTGATTAATTTCTGTCCTTCTTTTTCTAATAGCATTTGCGCATATTTATTGAGATCGGGCGTTACGGTTGGGTGGGTCAAAGGACCTCTAATCTGAACAGCCAATGGTAGCTGATTTTTGATTCTATCCGAATCATTCAATCTAATCGCCATGATATCGTATTTAATAAGAGATTGTTGTAAGTTTAAACCGCCCTTGCCTGTGATTTTATAATCGTCACCCAGAACCAATAAATCTGGATTATCCAGTACATGATCATTGAGATGTAATGTGGCGGTCAATTGATTAAATTGTGTCTGGCCATTCGCATTTTGGCTGGGCTTGGGTGTTTTATTTAGTAGGCTATTCGCAACATCATAGTAATAGTCTAAATCAAGCCCCTGAACAACACCTTGTTTAATCGTAACATGGCTACGGCCACGCGTGCTTTGTGGAGACTGTGTCAATTCAAAAACAATATCCCCAATGCCTTGTAACTGTTTGGTCCCGGCAGCATCGTTTAAGAGCGCTTGCATATTGACTGTGTTTAGTTGGCCTTTTATGTAGGTAGGAGAAGCATCCGTCATATTTTTGGCGACTTGCGCTTTAAGATTGCCTTGGTATAAGGACGCGGTTAGTGGGTTGATAGTTAACCTATTATTTTGGATGTCAATATTTAGGTTAACTTTTTGTGCCCTTAAGTTTCGATATTGAAGCTGCTGTACTGTTATTTTACCTTTTGCATTTGGGGTATTAGGTTGCTTTGGGGTTGTTTGTGCTGTTTTTGTGAATTGGGGCTCGTCATTGGATGCCAGCATAGCCAACCAAGGGTCAATTGTTAGTTTATCCATGTTTAAGTTAAATAAAATGGGGCTCTTATGTGGCTGAGAGAGCGGGATTGTCATCTGTCCTTGGGCCGGGGTTTGATCAATCATTGCCACGAAATTTGTGATGGCTATTTCTTTATTAGGTTGAATTGTGATAGTCGTATCTGCCGTGATGTGGTGTGATTGTTTTTGTTTTACATCTTGCCATGTGAATTCTGAGTGTGTTTTATCTAGCAACCAATTAGCGCCTTGATTCTTTAAGAGCGTAGATAATTCAGAATGACCAGAGTGACGCAATTTTTTATTTTTGAGTTCTGTTATTTTAAAATCACAGCTTGTTTTGATAGGCGTCACTTTAGCGTTCGGGCTAATATTATTTATATCAAGGTCAACATTATCTAATAATGTTTCAATACCACTGACTTTATCTGTATAACGAATACGACTGTTTTGAATTTTGAGTGTATCAACGGGAAGAAGAAGATTATTTTTTTGCGTTTCTGCCTCTGCTGATGTTTGGGGGGGGCTAGAGTGTGAGGTACTCGAGCTTGTTTTTTTTTCATGAGGCTCAGATGGCCAGTTAAGGTTGCCTTTTGAGTCAACTTCTATATTAATGATGGCGCCATTGAGGCTAATAGCTTCAAGCTGAAATTCTTGTTTCAGTAATCTTTGTACAGGAATTTTTAAATTAATTTGTTGGGCAGTGAGTAGTTGGGCTTGTTTCGAGCTGGTTGATTTCGGTTTTAGCGCTAAGTCTTGGATATCGAGTCCTAACCAAGGATACCAGCTAAGCGTAATTTTGCCCTTGATGTCGAGCTCATAGTCAGAGCGCGATTGAACATAGTTTTGGATATCTTGTTTGTAATCATTAGGATCTATTAACACAACTAAACCAATGGGTGCAAGGATTAAAATACTGAGAATAACAACTAAAGACGTTAAAAATACACGTGTGACAGAACCTTTGTTAGTCATATTGCACCCTTTAATTTTAATATTTGTGATATTTTACCAAAGAATCTTTTACTCTGTCGCTCTATGAGCGCTTTAAGCTAGAATTTTGTTATTAAGCTGAGTACAATGTTGACTTATATAGGCAGGTAATTGATAGAGATTTGAATGACCACGACAGATAAAGTTTTAAAACCGATGAGACCCATAAGAAGTTATGTGAAAAGAATTGGTCGAATGACTAAATCGCAAAAGAACGCTATTAGCACGGCCGGCTCCCAATATATTGTTGAATATTCGGCAAATTCAAAGATCAATTTGACTCAAATATTTGATCAGACAAAGCCTATTGTTCTAGAAATTGGTTTTGGTATGGGGGAAAACCTGATTCATCAGGCGCAGAACAATCCAGATAAAAACTTTATCGGGATTGATGTACATGAACCAGGGCTGGGAACATGTTGTGCTCAAGCGATGGATTTAGGTTTAGAGAATATTCGATTAATTTGTCATGACGCAATAGAAGTCTTACAAGGTGCTGAAGATCACTCTATAGAGAATGTTTTTATTTTATTTCCAGACCCATGGCATAAGAAAAAACATAATAAACGAAGGTTGATTCAAGCTAGCTTTATTCACTTACTATCACAGAAAATGAAAGCAAAAGGCTTGTTGCATATCATGACAGATTGGTCAGAGTATGCTGATCATATTGTTGCAACAATGGAGCAGTCCCCAGTTTTTCAAGATGTTTCTACCGAGGAAACGGATTTTGCTGAAAATAGAGTTAGCTCAAAGTTTGAACGTAGAGGCTTGAATAAAGGGCATCAGGTTTATGCGGGTGTATTTCGACGAGATTAGCCATTTTTAATCTGTTGGGATTCGCAAAGTCTTCTATACTAATAAGTAGAAGAGGTAATCCGTCTGGAGATATAAAAGTAGTGGGTCGTGGGATTGGATCGATATCCATGATAAATTGTCAGTGGTGAGTGATCTTTAACCAGGATTTTATAAAAATAAATTTTATAAATAAATTATTTGATCTCAATACTAGATCCCCAGCCTGGCTTGCCGATTCTATCGTTTTTAATTAGAACTAGGTAAGGGATGACACGTGCTTGAGCTACCAGGGATAACCCCCGACATATTAATCTTAATGAGTATCATTTTGATTACCGTAGTTTTGTTTGTTACGGAATTTGTTCGCGTGGATGTGGTCGCTTGCTTGGTGCTTGTCTTACTGGGCATGACTCACCTAGTGCCTGCCGATAAGTTATTTTTAGGTTTTTCTAGTGACGCTGTCATCTCATTGATTGCGGTTATGATCATTGGAGCTGGGTTAGAGCGTGTTGGTTTGATTGCGCGCATCACAGATTATATTTTACGTTATGGTGGTCATAACGAAAGTCGAATTCGATTATTCCTGATGGGCCTGTCTGGTGTCTGTTCGGGGATACTCAGAAGTGTTGGTACAGTCGCATTATTATTGCCCGTAACGATTCGAATTCGAAAAAGTACAGGGATTTCGAAAGCGCGTCTTCTCATGCCGTTGAGCTTTTGCGCCATCTTAGGGAGCACCTTAACGATGGTCGGCACAGGGCCATTAATCATGCTCAATAGCTTATTATCAAATGCTATGTTGTTATTAAATGGTCAGGCAGAGTACCCAGAGATAGGCTTACTTGCGGTATTTCCAATTGGATTCGTCTTGTTAGTGACAGGGATTATATATTTTACCATCTTTTCTAAATGGCTATTACCTGAAGCTCAAAAGATACCTACCCCCGATGTGGACTCCAGAGATTATTTTAGAAGCACCTACGGCATAGGGCCTGACTTTTTTGAGTTTAGAGTTCCGCCATCTAGTTCATTAGTGGATAATACATTAAGCCAATGGGAGACATTGTTGTCAGATGATATTGTAGTTATTGGTATTAAATTAGGAAATAATATCCATACACCACCACTGCGGAAAACTGTGATCAAACCTGGTGCTGTTTTAGCTTGTTTGGGACCAAAGTCCAGGGGCGAAGCTTTTGCCAAACGGTATGGGTTACGACTATCACCTTATTTAACCGCTTTTGGCGAATATTTTAATCCTTTGAAAGCAGGTCTATGCGAAGCGGTTGTTCCACCCAGCTCCAGTTTAATCGGTACAGACTTTACAAAATTGCATATGCGTAGACAGTTTGGTATACAAGTGCTTGCGGTGCATCGGGGTAAAAAGGTTGATCGGAGTAATGAAGAAATAGAAGGCATTACTTTAAGAGCGGGTGATACATTAGGCATGTTTTGCAATTGGCAGTCTTTGTCCTCATTGGAAAAAAATCCTGATTTTTTGGTTGCCACAACAGACTACCCTAAAGATAATTTTGCGAGTGATAAATTTAGCTTTGCAATATTTTTCTTCTTGTTATCTATAGGATTACTCATGTCTGGTATATTATCAGTGCCTATAGGGCTCATGGTAGGTGCTGTGGGTATGATTTTCTCGGGTGTGATTCGGATTGATGATGCGTATGCCGCCGTGAGTTGGAAGACAGTTTTTTTGATTGCAGGCTTAATTCCGTTGGGAATGGCCGTTCAAACGAGTGGTGCGGCTGATTATGTGTCTTCTTTATTCTTATTCCATTTTCCAGGTTTACCCCAATGGTTGGTGCTTTTGATGTTGGGTGTTGTGGCAACCTTGATGAGCTTAGTGACAACCAATGTGGGTGCCACAGTGATATTGGTTCCTTTAGCGGTACAATTGGCTACTCAGTCGATGGGAAATCCGCAAGCCTATGCTTTAATGGTGGCGATTGCCAGTTCGAACTCATTTTTAATTCCAACTCATCAGGCTAATGCGTTAATTAGTGGCCCTGGGCGCTATAAAGTCATGGATTTTGTGAGAGCGGGTGGGGTTATGTCAGTTTTGTATCTTTTAGAAGTACTTCTAGTGATTGAATGGATGTATTAGTATGTTGTTCTTGAGGTGGTATTTCTACGGCTTTTTTTCTTGCTGGTTGAGCTAAATGATATTGCTTTAGAAGGGCTTTATATTCTGGTGTTTTTCTAACCTGCTCTAGATCATCAGAGCCAAAATCAAATGGCAGTTTGGCTAATATGGGCCAGAAGTCCCAAGGTAGGCCGCCTGTTGAGACTGCTGTAGATGATGGTGGAGGCGCGATAGATATTGGGTCATTTTTATTAGCTTGAGGTGCTAAGTCATTTTTTTCTTCTTCTTTTTTCCCTGTATCTTTTCCCAACATTCCGGGAAAGTGCCCCTTTAAAAATTCAAGCATACTAAGAATAGATATTTTTTTATTTTATTTTCTAACATTGTAGTTTTGGATATGTCCTGAGTGGTACACGCTTATCTACTATTAGAGTTTTAATTTTATCTATTTGCAACTTGGATTTAAAACCAGTATGGGGCACCCAAATGAAACGAACCATAGAAAATGGGATAATAAAGCCGTTTTTGATTTCCAAGATATACCGAATATGTTTCCAGGCGAGGTGATTTGTTTTTAAACCTTCTCCTGACCAAATAATACCATTGCGGGAGACTTCAATGTTCATTGTTTTTCCAATAATCGTAGATCTTTTTATGCGTCGTAAATACAGCCATCTTGAGAAAGGCTTCCTTAAAAATAACCACGCACAAAAAAAGACTAAAATGCCCACTTCACTGAGATTGAGCTCTCGTAGCATGGCAAGTTTGGTTAACATAATACCAGAGAATAATATGGCAATAATATTAAAAGTGCCGATAGCAAAAAGTAATAAAGGTTTTTTCTCAGTGAATATTAGGCTGGCATTAGCCAGTGATTGCGCTTCCATTTCATATCGGATATTTATATTCATTTTTAGGCCTTTATTTATTCATTTGAAAAAAATAATAGGGTTAAATCATTTAAGTAATTCAAACCTAATGGCGTAGCGCGTAAAAGCAGAGCATCGGGATAAAGCAATTTTTTATCGACGGCCTGTTTGATTTTGGGGGCAATACTATGTATGGGTTGAAAAGTTCTTTGTTCAAACTCAGACAAAGGCGTGCCTTGAGTTAAGCGTAGTGTATTTAACATATACTCAAAAGCCAATTCTTTGGCGTCAACAACTTGATGATTTCTCTGATAAGGTTTAGTGTGATCCATGTATTGTTTGGGATTACGATAGTTGTCAAACCTGATTATTTCTTGGGTTTCAGGGTTAGTGATTTTGCCATGGGCACCAGCACCCAGTGCCAAATAATCACCAAATTGCCAATAGTTGAGATTATGTCTACAAGGCTTGTTTTGACTAAAAGCAGAGATTTCATAGCGTGAAAAACCGGCGGCTTCCAATTGCGAGAGTCCAGATGACTCTATTTCTAGCATGCTTTGTTCTGGGGGCAGCTTAGGGGGGTGTTTATAAAAATAAGTATTAGGCTCTAATGTCAATTGATACCAAGATAAATGAGGGGGCTGGAAGCTGAGCGCAGTATGAATATCCGTCATTGCTTCCTCTTGTGTTTGCTGAGGTAATCCATACATGAGATCTAGGTTGAAATTTTTAAAACCAGCCTTTTTTATGGCTTCAATGGCTGAAACAGCTTGGCGCGCATCATGAATCCGTCCTAGCCTTTCTAATTGTGTATCATTGAAGCTTTGTATGCCAAGAGAAATTCTATTGACACCGATATCAAAATAACCTTGGAATTTACTTTGTTCAATTGTGCCTGGGTTGGCTTCCATGGTGACTTCAATATCTGAAGCTAGCGTCAGTTTTTTATTTAGGCCTTTTAATAATGCTTCAAATGCTGCTGGAGAGAGCAAGCTGGGTGTCCCGCCGCCAAAAAAGATACTGATAATCTCTCGCTCTTGTATTTGAGGTAGCCATTGCTCTAAATTTAAAAGCAAATGCTGAATATATTCTTTTTCAGGTAGTGATTGTCGTAATGTGTGGCTATTAAAGTCACAATACGGACATTTTTTCACACACCATGGGAAGTGAATATATAAAGAGAGAGGTGGTGCAGTATTCATATTTTAATTAGTGATTATTTGAGGATAGGCAATTTTTATTTTATCTGAAAACTCATTTAAAGCTTTAGCGCGGTGACTAATATGATTTTTTTGTTCGAGCTCTAGTTCGGCAGCAGTGCAGTTTAGATTGGGGATAAAAAATATTGGGTCATAACCAAATCCACCTGTTCCGACTGGTTGTTCTAATAGTCGACCTTCCCATTGGGCTTGGCAAATAATAGGTGTTGGGTCATTATAATGTTTTACAAAAGCAAGAACGCAATAAAAACGGGCCTGACGATCTTCCCCTTTTAAAGATTTAATTGCAGCCAACAATTTTTTGATATTATCTTCAGCTCGGGCATCTTTACCTGCGTAACGCGCAGAATAAATTCCGGGAGCGCCACCTAATGCATCTACTGCGAGCCCGGAGTCGTCGGCAATACAGGGTAGATCGCTATACTTGGCTGCATGCCGTGCTTTTAGAATGGCATTTTCTATGAAGCTTAAACCGGTTTCCTCAACAGAGGGGACATTGAAAAAAGATTGCGGAATGAGCTCAATAGGCAAGCTTTCTAAACAACTTTTAATTTCTTTTAATTTATCTTGGTTATCTGTTGCTGCAACGAGTTTCATGTAAGGTTCTCCTAGTTAAGTCAGCTCAGGGTATACCAACTTAGGATGTAAGACAACCTGATAACTATTATAGTTCTTTTCTTCGTAAATTTAAGCTTAGTACAGTGCTTTTAGCCATAAAGTGAAAAGTTAACTTAAGGTAGACTTCTTATTAGATGGTAGGATCTTTTTACTATAAAGTAAAAAGATGGACAGAATATATTGTGTTAAGGGAATGACATGACATTTTCCAGTATAGAAATAGTAAATCTCATTCGAAAAATTACACTCCACATGATTAAAAATAAAGAAAAACATTTAACAGTCGTCGGTATTTTTAGGGTGAGTGGGGTAGATGCAGAAGCTGCCGACTTATTAAGTCATTTAGATGAGGGAAACATTCCTGATAGTGTATCAGGTTACGAGTTGAGCCATGCAATAAAGTATTTACTAAAAGATAAAGTTTTAATGAGTCAGAGCTTTAGTCGTTTGGGAGCCATGCTTTTTAAAGATGTTTTTTTATTAGGGCAGCCATTAGAAGAGCTCAATATTATGGAACAAGCTTTGAAATTAAAGCTTGCCGTGATCGCTTTGTGTGAATCAGTCGATATGAATGAGAAAATAATTGGCGAGATCTTGTACCGATACTTCCATCTTGCAACACGTATTACAGACTTTAGTGATGTTAATAAAATGGATGCGCGTAATATGGGGCTAATGCTTGGACCCGTATTTATAAATAATATTCAATTTTTACCAATACATTATGATCAAGAGGCAATAACACGACACTACTTACATTTTAACTGTATCTCAGAGGTTGCCATTGGGGAAAGTTTATTTAGAATGCCTTTTGAAGAGGTTGTTGCAGAAAATGCATTAAGTACCTGGAAGCAAGTATTTACAGATACTTGTGATATTAGAGAGAATCATATTCTTCCATGTGACAAAAAAATTAAAGAAACGGCTCAGAAAATAGATTTTTATCACCATTACTTGCAAAATATTGAAAAGCAATCTAAAAGTTTAAATAAGAAAACAAACGCCGTATATTTAGATAAAATAGCAGAGGATGTCAGAAGCGCTATTTTGGCATTAGAGCATGTTGTGGCCACACAAGAAAAGCAGTTATTGCTTTGGACAAAGCAAGCTAAAGAGCAGGATAAATATAGTGATAGTTGGCTTGGCATAGCCAATAGTCCTTTGTCAGTCACAGGGCCTTCAACTTCGGCTTTAACTCCAGCATTTGATCAGCTATCTGTGACCCCTGATTATTCTGAGCCAGAGAGAGAGTTTTCGACTGCTTGCCAGAATAGGGCCAGGTTTTAAGTCAAGAAAAAAAACGATTAAATATCTTGGCTACGGACTCAGGATCATCCAAATGTACATGATGATGGCCAGGAATTTTTTCAATGTGAAGATGGGGTATTGCTTTGATACGACGTTGAATAATTTCTTCTGGAAATGGGAAGCCTGGTTCAGGACGAATGACGGTTATAGGAGCGGTTATCTCTTTTAAAAAAGCAATAGCATGCGCTTCGGTCAAGTGTAAAGCAGATGGCTTGAGCAGTCTAGGATCGGTACGCCATTGCCAAAGGCCGTCGGAGCGTTTTTCCAAGCTTCTTTCAATAATAATACGTGCTGAGCTTTCCTGCATTTGATTGACGTATAAACGCGATCGAATGGGCTGTTCTATATTCATATAGGTAGTTTCCGTTGATTTTTTGTTTAAAGCTTCTTGACAGAATAGCCTTAATTGCATGGGGGCATGCTCGGCTGGCGTCGTCATAGGGCCTAGGCCATCAATAATGCCAACATGGGTGATTCTGTCAGGAATGGTTCCGGCCAATGTACTGGCAATGGCAGCACCTAGTGAGTGTCCTAGCAGAGCAAATTTATCCCAGTTTAAATGATTCGCGAGTTTGATAATGTTGATGACAAAATCAATAAAATGTACCTGGCTTTCGGGAGCGTAATGTGATGATTTTCCGTGGCCTGGTAAATCAATGGCTATAAGATATAAATCGGGTAGCAGTGGCGCTATGTGATCAAACGATGCGGCATTATCAAGCCAGCCATGTAATGCCAGAGTAGGGATACCGCTAGGTTTTCCCCAAACTTTTGCCGCAATACTGATTCCAGGTAAGTCAAACGTAGTTTCTATACAGGTGGCATTCATCGGATGCTCGCAATTTGGAGGCCAAAACCAATTACCGTGCTGGCAAAAAGAATTTCAGCCAGTTTTAAACTAATAATCACCGGGATAGGGGTTATATCAAATCCGCCCATGGGCGGTATCCAACGTTTAAAAGGCCTCATTAATGGGCCGGTGAGACGATTTAAAATTTCTAATATGGGTGAGTGAGACATTGGCGCAACCCAACTAGAAATAATTTGAATAATGACAGCAAAGAAGTATATGTTAATAGTTAATCTTATCATTTCACCTAAGGCTAGGATAAGGAGACCGGGGAAAAATGGTGCAACTGGTCTGGCGATAAACCAAGATAGGGTTACTTTTGTCAATGTAAACAAAAATATAACTAAGAGCGTTGCAAAATCAATGCCTTTGTAGCCCGGTACCCAACGTCTCACAGGGGTGATGACTGGGCTAGTCGCTTTTATGATAAATTGCGTAAAAGGATTGTAATAATTTATGCCTAAATATTGCAAAATAAACCTGAGTATTAATACGAAGGTATATAAATCAAATAGTGTGGAGACTAAAAATTCAAGAGCATGTTTCACTGGACTCATATTAACCTCAATTAGCTTGTTCGCTGAGTATTTGCCCACGTAGTGTGGCTTGTTCTATTGTTTTTTCAAGAGTTGAAAATAAATTATGTTCACTTAAGATTTCAAGACCCCGTTCTGTCGTGCCGCCTTTGGATGTCACTTGGGCTCGAAGCGTTTCCAAAGAGGACTCGCTTTGTTGGGCCATGGCGATGCTGCCCGCGGCAGTTTGCATGGTAAGCTGTAAGGCAATTTTTTTCGATAGACCTAATTTTTCACCTGCTGCGACTAAGCCTTCTAGTATATATAAAAAATACGCAGGGCCAGAACCCGACAAAGCGGTTACGATATTCATTAAAGACTCATCTTCAATCCAAAGCGTATCACCAACAGCGCGCAGTAGTTTCTCTGCTGTATGAGCTTGCTGTTGTTTGACAGAATTTGTTTTATATAGTGCTGTAATGCCTTGATTGATTAATGCTGGCGTATTGGGCATCGCTCTTATAACAGGGGCCTGCGAGTTATCTAGCCAGGAGGTGATTTGAGCTGCTGTGATACCTGCGGCAACACTTAATATCAGCGTATGTCTTTGCATGCTGGTACGGATGTCTTTCACGACACTTTTTATTTGATGTGGTTTGACGGCTAAAATTAGAAGGTCCGCGAATTGCGCGGCTTCATGATTATCGAGGGTGCAGTGAATATCCCATTTTTGTTTTATGGCGCTGCATTTTTCTTTGCTGGGATCGGCTATGCAAATATGGGAGATTGGATGATTTTGTTTGATTAAGCCCTTGAGCAATGCTTGCCCCATATTTCCAGCGCCAATCATGCTGAGCTTTGGTATGTTTGTCATGTTTTTTCCCTTTTTCCGAAAATGCCGCTACCGATACGAACCATAGTGGCACCTTCTGCTATTGCAGATTCTAAGTCTTGAGTCATTCCCATAGAGTAGGTATCAATGGAATGCCCTTGCTGTATTAAAGTCTCGCCTAATTGGCGTGCCGTTTTAAATATTCTTTTTTGTTCTTGAGTTGAAATCTTCGGGGGTGGCAGAACCATAATACCTCGCAGCTTCAAATTATCATGTAAACTAACTTCTTCTGCTAGTGTTAAAATATCTTTTGGGTTTGCTCCACCTCTATCTTGCAAATCATCCAACTTTACTTGTAAGCAAACTTGCAAAGGTGATAGGTCAGCTGGGCGATATTTTGCCAGTGCTTTCGCTTCTTTGACTCTATACAGTGTATGTACCCAACTGAAATTTTGTGCAATCTCTTTGCATTTATTCGTCTGTATGCGGCCAATATAATGCCATACTAGATTTTTTTCAGAAAGTGCCGATATCTTATTAATAGCCTCTTGCAGATAATTCTCTGCAAAATGTTGTTGGCCAAGGGCAATGATGGGGAGCAGGGCTTCTACCGCAAAGGTTTTGGATACAGCAAGGCATAAGACACTATTAGGTTGACAATGAGATTGTATTTCAGCTTCTCTTATTCTTAAGAGCGTTGCTTGGTAGTTTTTAATAGTCTGATTCATAAATAATAAAATGGAGTCACAATGGATATAACAGAATTACTAACATTTGGTGTTCAAAATGATGCATCTGACTTGCACCTATCGGCGGGTATGCCCCCAATGATACGTGTGGATGGTGAGATGCGTCGCATTAATGTACCGCCTTTAGATCACAAAGCCGTACATACATTAATATATGACATTATGAATGATAAGCAACGGAAAGACTATGAAGAATTCTTAGAATCTGACTTTTCATTTGAGGTGCCCTCATTGGCACGTTTTAGGGTGAATGTATTTAATCAACATCGAGGCGCTGGCGCTGTTTTTAGAACGATTCCCTCTAAAGTTCTGACCATGGAAGATTTAGGCTTACCTAAAATTTTTGCTGAAATTGCACAATATCCAAGAGGTATTGTTTTAGTGACAGGCCCAACTGGCTCAGGTAAAAGTACCACGCTGGCTGCAATGATTAATTATATCAATCAAAATAGGAACGAGCATATTTTAACCATTGAAGATCCAATAGAATTTGTGCATGAAGGGCAAAAGTGTTTAATTAATCAACGAGAAGTGCATGCACATACACTTGGGTTTAGCGAAGCCTTGCGTTCCGCTTTGCGTGAGGATCCTGATGTTATTCTCGTCGGCGAAATGCGAGATTTGGAAACCATTCGTTTAGCTTTAACGGCTGCAGAAACAGGGCATTTGGTTTTTGGAACATTGCATACAACTTCTGCTGCTAAAACAATCGATAGGGTCGTGGATGTGTTTCCTGGGCAAGAGAAGGAAATGGTTCGTTCTATGTTATCGGAGTCATTGAGAGCCGTGATTTCACAAAGCTTATTAAAGAAAAAAGGAGGGGGGCGAGTGGCTGCACATGAGATTATGATTTGTAATCCGGCTATTCGAAACCTCATACGGGAAAATAAAGTGGCTCAAATGTATTCCTCTATTCAAACTGGTCAAGGTATTGGTATGCAGACTTTAGATCAAGCGCTTAAAACTTTAGTTGAGCAAGGCTTGATTAGCACGATGGACGCAAAAGAAAAAGCCTTGAATAAGACGATGTTTTAGTCTGAATTTAAGATGTTTCGTTATTTAGCCTCTGGTATAATGCTCTAAAGTATTCATTGACCAGAGGCATAATGCAATGACCCAAAGAGACGACTTAATTTCAGTTGAAACGCTTAAAGCGAGATTAGAGCAAAACGAAAATATATATTTATTAGATGTTCGAACCCAAGGTGAACGTGAGAGTGGGCACATGGGGGGGGCTTGGATTCCGCTAGACGAACTTTCCCGTCGTATCGATGAACTTCCCCAAGATCAAGAAATTGTTATTTATTGTCGTTCTGGTCAACGAAGTCAAGCCGCTGTTGATTTTCTACGAGAATCCGGGTTTTTGAATGTTAAAAATCTTGTCGGTGGTATTTTAGCTTGGTCTTAATGAATTAAATCACCTTGAATTATTGTATGGATAATTTTACCAGGCAATTCCCAACCACGAAATGGCGAGTTTTTACCCGCACTTTGCATGCTGTCTGATGTTACCTGCCAATAAGCTTTGGGATTGACAATACAAATATTCGCTTCATCACCTACTGTCAAACAACCTGCAGGTAAGTTAAAAATACTGGCTGGATTTGCTGTTAATGCTCGAACCAAAGTTGCGGCATCGAGCTTTTGTTTTTCTACCAAGCTGATTCCTAACGAAAGGTAGGTGTCAATAGAAGATAAACCAGGCAAGGTTTCTGCAAAAGGGGCTAACTTTGCCATGGCATCTAAGGGTCTATGATCACTGCAAATGGCGTCAATGGTTTGATTTTGTACGCCCTGAATCAAGCCTATTTGATCACTTTGACTACGCAAGGGTGGGTACAAGTGGCAGTGTCCATCAAAGTGCATCACATCCATTTCTGAAAGTATCAACGAGTGCATAGCAACATCCGCAGTCACGGGCAAACCTTTTTGTTTGGCTTGCAGTATAAGCTCTAGTGACTGGTGCGCTGATAGGCAGGTGAAGTGTGCTTGTATGCCTGTTTGTTCGATAAGTGCTAAGTGTTGAGCAATCGCAATGGTCTCAGCTGTGTAGGGTATCGCAGGGAGGCCTAAACGGGTAGCGACAGCACCTTCGTGTGCACAGCCATCTTGGCTTAAACTCCAGTCTTGGGGTTGTATCACCACAGGGATATCAAAGCTTGCCGCATAATCATAACAAGTGCGCAAAAAATGACTTGTTAATGGGGTGCTTTGTGCTTGGCTTAATGCAATGCATCCTGCTTCTTTTAGTGCTGAAAAATCTGTAATAGACTTTCCTGCTAATGATTGTGTTAATGCGGCAATTGTATATAATTTTGATGTGACACGCGAAGCATCATTTTTTATACGTTGCAACTCACTGGTGTTATCAATAATGGGATTTGTATCAGGTGGTATACAAAGAGCAGCAATGCCTTTCTCTGCAGCAATATTGGCCTCGTGCTTGAGTGTCGTGCCATGAGGATGTTTCAAATAAGGCCTATTGCACAAGTCTACTAATGCAGGAATGACCCAGCAGTCTTGAGCATCAATAATTTTGTCGTATGATTGATGATCGGCAAGTTCACTCATGGCATGAATTTTATTATTTTTGATGCCAATACTGGTTATCATATCTACTTGGTTTGCTGGGTCAATGATGCGGCCGTTTTTGATTAAAATATTCATGATATTAGTGACTTCCTTTTAGCAGGCTCATAACCGCCATTCGAATCGCAACGCCATTGGTAACTTGATCTAAAATAGCTGCTCGGGGGCTATCTGCTATATCAGATTGAATTTCTACACCACGATTAATCGGGCCAGGATGTACAATCAAAGCATTGGGATGCGCATATTCAAGGGACTCCCCTGTTAGGCCATACATTCTGTAATAAGCATCTCCATTTGGCAATAGACCACTTTGCATGCGTTCTTTTTGCAGCCGGAGCATCATAATAACATCTATGTCTTTTAGGCCTGATTTTAGGTCGTGATACACATTAACCCCTAATGAGTCTGTATGTGTCGGCAGTAATGTTTTAGGGGCGATAACCCTAATTTCTCGAGCGCCTAATAAATGTAAAGCATGAATCTGTGAACGAGCGACTCTTGAGTGTTTCACATCACCAATGATGGCGACATTGAGTTGATTCACATCACCTCGGTGTTTGCGGATAGTGTACATATCTAAAAGCGCTTGGGTAGGATGTGCGTGCCAGCCATCACCAGCATTAATGACAGAAACATCGGGCTGCACGTGCTGGGCGACAAAATGTGAGGCACCACTTTGCTGGTGCCTAATGATCAAAATTTTACATTGCATCGCTTCAATATTACGAACGGTGTCACGAAGCGACTCGCCTTTAGATGTAGCAGATTGCTGAACATTGAGGTTTAAAATATCAGCTGAGAGTTTTCTGCCGGCTAATTCAAAGGTGGAGCGAGTACGTGTACTGGGCTCAAAAAATAAGTTGGCAATTGTTGTGCCAGATAGATCAGAGCACTGGCGGATTTGATGAGAGCCTGGGTCAAAATAGGATTCAGCGAGATCTAATATATCTAAGATTTCTGTTTTAGAAAGTCCCTCTATAGAGAGCAGATGTTTTAACCTGCCGCTTTCAGAAAATTGCATACCTTTTGACATAGAGCCTTAGCCTTCATGCGATACCGAGTTAAGCCAAGATTCTAATATAATTGCAGCACTAATGCGATCAATTTCACGCTTTTGCTTTAAAGTTGGGAATGACGTTACCCCTAGTTTTTCTCTAGCCGCTACGCTAGTTAGTCGCTCATCTATAAAGTGGACAGGGCGTTTAAATTTTTGTTGCAAAGTTGCTCCGAACTTTCTAGCAAGCTTGCTCAGTTTTGATTCTGTCCCATCTGGTTGCAATGCAATGCCCACAATTAAAGCATTAGGTTGCCATTCATTGATGATGGTTTCTATGGCAGGCCAGTTGGGTTTGCCCTGTAGCATTTGAATAGTGGTCAATGGCTGCGCTGTGCCGGTTATACTTTGCCCAGTTGCCAGACCTAAATATTTCTGACCATAGTCAAAGCCAATATAAGAGTGGTGTCTCATAATGTGCAATCTCAAATAATAGTAATATGTATGAAAATCTTAAGCATGCCCAACATCAAGAGATAAACAGTCCATATCGACTCCGAGTAGAGCACCAGCTGCACGCCAGCGATTTTCGGCGGGGATATCAAACAAGATTTGTGGATTAGCGGGACCACACAACCAGCTATTTTGAGCAATTTCTTTTTCTAGCTGCCCACTTTCCCAGCCAGAATAGCCCAGTGCAATAATAATTTGGCTTGGGCCACGATCGGCGGCAACGGCCTCTAAAATATCTTTAGAGGTTGTGATGCCTAATGATTTGTTAAGTGCCAAAGAAGATTCCCAATGTTCTGTCTTATTGATGCGATGAATGACAAAGCCTCTTTCTTGTTGCAGCGGACCACCTGCCAAAACAGGGGTATGACTAATTCTATTATTGATATTTGGAATATTCATATTAGCGAAAACATCTCCCAACTCTAGGTTGAGAGGGGTGTTGACCACAATACCCATAGCGCCATCGGGGGAGTGCTCGCAGATATAGATAACAGATTTACTAAAGTTCGGATCGCCCATTGCTGGCATCGCGATGAGAAAATGGTCTTGCAAGGAAGTATATACACTCATTTGATAACTTATTTTACTGCTGATATAAAAATACTTATACATACCATACTACTATGTTCTAAGGCTAAATTATAGAGGATTGATGACCTGCTCTGTGTATTACAACAGTTATTAAATGTTTTAAGCATTACTTTTAGTTGCTTTATATTGGTTTCGGCCTGACAAAAAAATTATTTGTAACACATAAATTTCAAGTTTTGCACATTATTGGAGGGGTAAAGACTCATAGTTGTCAGTTCAAACTCAAAATATTGGATCGCCGTTGTTAAGTTTGAGCGTATGCTAAAGCCGTTGCTCGAAACAATCAAATTAATGCCCACTAACTGGTGACCCTGAGCTGACCTCTGAAATCCCATGTACGAATGATTTCCACTACCTCGTTATCTTGCAACATATTGGGCGGTATGGATTCAAATGGTTGGGCTCTTTGGACAATATCTAATGCTGCCTTATCTAAAATTTCTTGCCCCGAAGATTGGCGTATGCTGACATCGTATATCGAGCCATCTGATTTTAAAGCCACCAATAAGCGTAACTGGCCGGTAATATTGTTTTCAATGGCTTTCTGAGGGTAGGTTTCACTAGCAATAGATTCTATATATTGCTGCCAGCGATATAAATAAGCAGCATCTTGGTGTTGGTGGGTTGCAGCAGAGATGATTTTTTTTCTGGGTAGACGGTGTAGATCGAGCGTTTGAGGGGTAGGCGCTATGTGTGTATTCGGCTCTATATTGACTTCAGCTAGTTTTTCCTGAGGATCGATAGTCTTTAGAGCAATAATTTGTTTTGGTGTCAGTTTGGATTCTGGGTGTGGAGTATAAGCCTTTGTCTCATTCATAGATAGGTCATTTTCTATAGGGCCATTATGATTTTGGGGGCCAATATAATTGGCTAATTCTGGTGGTAGTTCTTCTGCCTGTGCTAAAGACACAGCCAGTTGCTGGCTGGGCTGCTTGATATGCAAAACTTGCAAAATAGGGTTAATGTTAACAGTTAATAATATCAATAGATGGATGAATGTTGCGATGAGTAACACATAATTTAATCTTCTTGCAGGTAAATGCAATAATGATTCGGTATTACTTGAAAAAGATGCTATTTGAGCCATGATTCTTCCTATTACAATTTGTAACTGTACAATATCACACCCTACTTCAATCAAAAGAAGTAATTAAATTTTCTTTTTATTTATTTAGAAGCTGACCTCAATATTACTGCTAAAATAAGGTTAAGGACTAATATATTGGTAATATTGTGCTATGCACTATACAAATGCTGTATGAATAGTAATAAGACTGATTCCGCATATGCTCATCTACTGGCTCGTTATCAACAGACCGAGCAAGCTATCAAGGAGCAAGCGAAACATAAAGCAGAAGAGACCCGTTGGATGGGACTGTGTTTTTATTCGGATGATATTTTATTTGTCACATCGGTTATAGGGGTGCAAGGAGTTGTGCCATTGCAAAAAATAACGCCTATGCCAGAAAAGCATGATAAATGGCTAGGGCTAAGTGCCTATAAAGATAAAGTGGTTCCTATTATTAACTTGAATAAAATATTTTGGGGGCAAAATTTTGAGCGCAACCAAAACGCAAGAATTATTGTTTATAAATCGGATGAAATGTTCTGGGGTATTTGGGTTAGTGCGGTGGAAGGTTTAAGGTGGTTTGATTATGAAAGCCAGGAATCAATTTCATTAGATGCTAGTGTGCCATACAGTCGGTTTGTAGAATATGTTTGTTTTCAAGATGAGCAGAGATGTGCGGTTTTAAATATGGATAATTTAATTAACAGTATCATAGAAGAAAGTGAGTAGTGTATGTCTCAGAATTTTAAAGAGCGATATTCAAGGCAATATTACTTTAACATAGGTTTTTTTATTAGTGTCTGCATTTTAGCTGTTAGCTGTGCATTTATTGAGCTAAATCAATGGAAGGTTTTTTGGCAAATAATTCGTCCTGAGAGTATGGCTGGTTATATCATGTATAGTTGCATTTGTGTGATGTTGTCTCTTAAGTTGAGTTTGCTTCGATACCAAAATAGGAAAATGAAAGAGTCATTGCAACATGCCACCTTACAAAATAAACTAAAAGCAGAAGCTGTTTGGCAATTATTGGACGAGTTGTCAGGATTATCAGAAGGTGATTTAACAATTTCTTTGTCAGAAAGAGATGATGTCACGGGCGCTATTGCCCAGTCGGTTAATTATGCACTAAACACATTGCGCGAGCTTGTGACCACTATTTCTCATGGCGCCCAGAATGTGAATTATCGTGCACTCAGTGCACAAGACCTTATGAAAGATCACGCCACCAATAGTGCCGAACAGAAAAAAGAAATTAATGTGGCGACACAATCCATTCTAAAGATGGTCGCTTCAATTAAAGAGGTATCGAGTGACGCACACAAGAGTTCTAATGTAGCAGACAAATCTGTTAATATCGCAAAAAATGGTGCAACAGTCGTTCAAAATTCTATTGAAAATATGAATAATATCAAAAGTCATATACAAGCCACACAAGTTCAAATTAAAAAACTCGATGACAGTTCTCAGCAAATTGGTGAGACGATTTCACTGATTGATGATATTACAGAACAAACGAATATCTTGGCATTAAATGCAGCGATTCAAGCCGCTATGGCGGGGGAGGCTGGAAAAGGGTTTGCGGTGGTGGCAGAGGAAGTGCAACGTTTGGCAGAGCGCTCTAACCATGCAACACGACAAATTAAGTTGATAGTGAGTTTGATTCAGAAAGACACAAAAGAAAGCATACGATTAATGGAGCAAAGCACAACAGAAGTGGGACAAGGGGCACGATTGGCACACGATGCAGGCCTAGCATTAGAGAATATTGAAACCGTTTCAATTGAGCTCAATGATTTAATTGAGCGAATTTCTCATGAAGCAGGCACGCAGGCTAAAATGTCAGAAATCATTGCTGATAATATGCGTCATATTAAGAAAAATACCGAAACAACACATCAGGAAACGCAAGAGGCCAGTAAAAGAATATCCCAGTTAGTGGGCTTGGCAGTGGAGCTCAATAACTCTATTGATGGTTTCACTTTGCCGAAAGAAGAGTCAACTTTTTCAGCAAATCATCAAGAATTTTTGGGACGTGAGCAAAATGGCTAGCACCAATGCCAGTTCTGAATGGACTTATCAAACCTTAGAGGTTGATGAAAGCTTGCTGGAAGTGTTCCAAGAAGAGGCCATTGCATTACACGCAAAATTACACTCTGCAATAGAGCGTTTTTGGGAGACTAACCAACGGAGTTATTTGATTGATATTGATAGGGACTTACATACGCTAAAAGGCTGCGCCCAACTTATTGCTTATCATGGTTTGGCGGAAGTCTGTCATGGGCTCGAAGAGGCGATGAAAAGTATTCAGCAAGAGCTTGACCCTGAAGTGATTGAAAATATTAATAAGGGATTTAGTTTTATACAGATGGCTGTTAGTCAGATTCACACGAAAAAAGCACTTGTACCCCCTTTAGATATTTTGTCTAATTTATCCAAAGAAGTGGGACTGAAGTTTAAAGCAAGCATGAAAGACATAGAGCTTTCTGATGAGGCCGCGAGTGCTTTCTCCTGGGATCAAGCAGGATACCGCGTTAGTATGGAAGAGATGGAAAGTTATTCCAGCTCAATACGACAGCTAATTAAAAACCATACAAATTTTCAATGGACAGTCTCAGATTTTTCTTTAGAGTTTAGCTCAATGCATGAGCTAATAGGTAAAATGGATGAAAATATTAATGAAGTATATGAGTTGCAAGAAAAACTGAATTGTGACACCGTTGAATTCCACTCACAAATGACACAGCTAAAAACTTTGCTAGGTACCATTAATCGCAAATGCCAGGCAGCAGAAGATATCAATGAGAAACAAGGATTTATTATCAAAACTTTGGATAATAAAATGGTGAATGCCCGTCTAGTGGATTTTAGATTTTATATTCCTCGCTTAGAGCAGGCCATGAACAAAACAGCAGAAAAGCTTAATAAGCAAGTTATTTTAACTTGCCAGAAAATTGAAGCAGAAGTAGATAAGCGGTTACTGGAAAAGTTGATGCCAGCCTTTGAACATCTCATACGTAATTCAATTGACCATGGTATTGAGAGTAGAATTATCAGGCATGAGTTGGGAAAAAATCTGACGGGGCATATTGATATTTCGCTCAAACGTGAAAGCAATCACATTGCGTTTAAATTTTCTGATGATGGGCAAGGCATTGATATCGCGAAGATCGGGGATATGGCGAGAAAACAGGGGTTAGTGGGACACGATGAGAATCTTAATCAGTCTCGCGTTATTGAGTTGTTGAAAAAAACAGGCTTTAGTACAAAAGAAAGCGCGACAACTGTGTCTGGGCGAGGTGTCGGCGTCAATGCCGTTGATCATTTGGTGCAATCCTTGGGTGGTCGCCTGAGTATCGAGTTCGAAAGAAATAAAGGGACAACATTTATTATTACGTTGCCCGTTACTCAAAGTCAGCATACAGGGCTGCTTTTTCATGCGGGCGGTATACATTATTTCTTTTCGATGTATCATATTGTGGGTATTACGCGGACACCTGCTGGGTCTCAATTATCTTCAATAGTGCACTACGGTGAAAAAAAATACCCTTTAATGTGTTTATCCAAGTATTTTGGGCATACATCAGAAAGTGATCAGAACAGTACCTATCATCCTGTGATTATCATTGCGCATGAACAAGGTGCAATGGCATTAAAAGTCGATAAGATTATTGGCGTGCGAGACTTTATTATTCAACCCGCGCCAGTTGTTTTGCCGCGCAAAAATATTTTTGATGGCCTTTCTCTTTTATCAGATGAAGATATTGTATATGGGATTGATGCGGGCGCATTATTGTCGGAGATGACAGAAAGAATCTCTGGGGCTCAGCAATCTAAAATAAGTGAGTTAGAATGTCGTCATGTCAAGGCAAAAGTGCAAAAAATATTAGTCGTCGATGATTCTCAAACAGTGAGGAATCAGTTGAGACATATATTTTCATCCGCACAATACGAGTTATATTTTGCGAGTGATGGCGTAGAAGCATTAACTTGCCTGGCGTCAAAAGATGTCGATCTCATTTTAACCGATATAGAGATGCCCAGGATGGATGGATTTGAGTTGAGCAAAAGATTAAAGTCCGATGCTACGTTAACAGCGATCCCCATTGTGATGATGACGAGCAGGCGTCAGACAGAAGATTTTGTAAAGGCTAAAAATATCGGCATTCAAAAATTCTTACAAAAGCCTATTAATTTAGCAATGTTAAGGCCTTATATTAATGAGGTTAATAATGGATAGTATTAAATCACTATTATTAGAGTACCAAAAAAATATTTATTTAATCCCCACAATGCAATTTATTAATTTAGTGAGACCCAAAGAGCTCGCGGTGCAAGAGGACAGTCTAACAGCGCTATTTCAAGATGAAACTGTTTTTTTAAAACATTCGTTAGACCAGAGTCACTATTGTGCTATTTTGCATCAAACAGATAGACAAAAATTAGTTGTACCTTTATCCAAAGCACCCAAACCTATTAACATCACTGCTCAGAATCTGAGCTGGCATGTTCAAGAGAAAAAAATGGTTATTATTTCTCATCCAGATTATCCTGATACAATTGCCGAGATTTTATAAATCCCCAAATAAAGCTTGCATAAGGCTTAATGCGACGACACCGGCTGTTTCTGTCCGTAAAGTACGAGGCCCTAGAGAGATGGGCTGGAAGTTCTGAGCCCGTAGAAAAGCAGTCTCTTCAGGTGCCCAGCCACTTTCTGGTCCAACAGCAATTCTAAAACGGTCATATTTTTCAATCGTCTTTAGAGAAGTCTCACTGCCTGTATCAAAAAAAATTGAGCAACCATCAAACTCAGTATTCGCCCAGTCTTTTACAGGCTGCGGTACGCTAATATTCGGAACAGACGTGCGGCCACTTTGCTCACAAGCCGATATAGCTATGCGCTGCCAATGCTGTTGTCGTTTAGATTTTTTTTGTTCATCGAGCTTGATAATACTGCGCATGGATTGCAAGGGCACGATATGAGAAACCCCTAACTCCGTTGTTTTTTGGATACTATAATCCATTCTTTCGGAGCGAGAAATGCCTTGCCCTAGCTCTATATAGACGGGAGACTCATTTGTTGTTTGGACAAATGTATTCATTGAGGCTAATACAGATTTGCCTTGAAGAATGATTTCGCTAAAATATTCTCCACCTTCACCATTAAAAAAAATTATTTTTTCTTTATTTTTTAGGCGCAAGACTTTTGCGACATAATGACTGGCTTCTGGCGTTAGGGTAATAGTTTGGTTTGTTGATAAAGGATGCGGGTAGTAAATTCTGGGTATAAACATAAAAATTAGGCACCAATCTGTTATATTGCTGACAGTATAGCAAAAATCGCGACACACTGAGCATTATTCAGCCTACATTCTAACTTTTGGTTTTTGCTTGGCTTCAAGTCCTAGTTCTTTGCAAATAGCCAAGCAGGGCCCTGCTTTATTTAGGGTATAAAAATGTAATCCAGGCGCATCGTTATTTTTGAGCCCTTGGCAAAGTTGCGTTAAAATTTCTGTGCCAAATTTTTCTACTGCTGATCTGTCGCCGGATATGACTTCTAATTGTTTTCTGAGCCATCTAGGGATCTCTGCGCCACAAGTGGCAGAAAATCTAGAAAGTTGCTCATATTGAGTAATAGGCATAATGCCTGGGATGATGGGAATGGTAATATTAGCTTGAGCGCATAAGTCTTTAAAATATTGATAACTATCTAAGTTAAAAAAATACTGAGTTATAGCAGCATCTGCGCCTGAATCGACTTTGCGTTTGAAATGATCAAAATCTACCTTGGCGTTGGGTGACTGAGGGTGAATTTCAGGATAACAAGCAACAGAAATGTGGAAAGTATCGCCGTATTCTTTTTTGATCCAGGTCACAAGTTCATTCGCATGCTGAAAATCACCTAATGATTTTACGCCTAGAGGCAAATCACCTCTTAAGGCCAGCAAGCTTGTAATGCCTAATGATTTATATTTATTTAATAAGATGGTTAACTTGGCCTTGGTTGTACCAACACAAGATAGATGTGGACAAAGTGGTGTTGTCACTGAGTCTTGTAAGGCAAGGCAGGTGGTTAATGTTTTATCTTGCGTGCTACTGCCTGCAGCACCAAAGGTGACAGAGAAATAGTCTGGAAGATTAGGACTTTCAGCGACGATGGTTTTAGTTGTGGCTTGTAGGGATGTTAGTCCCTTTTCAGTATGGGGAGGGAAAAACTCAAAGCTTAAATTAAAATCCATTTTATCCCCAAAAAGTTATCTAGAGCTTATCTCCTATAAGCATATAACTATCATATAATTATTTAACAGGTGTTTGCAATGGGGGCAGCCATTAACCCTATCTAAGTTTTCTGTGTTCCCGCTTAGAAAATCATCCTCTCCCAATATTGGGAGAGGGACTGATTTTCTATGCTTATGAAGAGTTCATGGGATTATGGTTAGTAGCGATAATGCTCTGGCTTGTAAGGTCCATCAACAGAAACACTAATATACTTTGCTTGCTCTGGAGTCAATTGGGTTAATTTTACGCCTAATTTTTCTATATGTAATCTGGCAACTTGTTCATCTAGATGCTTGGGCAAAGTATAGACTTTGTTTTCATAATTTTGGCTGTTTTCCCATAATTCTAGTTGTGCCATAACCTGGTTGGTAAAAGAGTTAGACATGACAAAGCTAGGATGACCTGTCGCACAGCCTAAATTAACCAATCGACCTTCTGCTAATAGCGTAATACGATTATTATTCGGCAAAATAATATGGTCAACCTGAGGTTTAATATTTTCCCAGGTATACTGCTTTAATGAAGTAACATCAATTTCATTATCAAAATGGCCGATATTGGCAATAATAGCTTGGTCTTTCATTGCCAACATATGTTTGTGCTCTATGACATGATAGTTTCCAGTTGCGCTGACAAAGATGTCTGCCTGGGAAGCAACATCATCCATAGTGACAACCCTATAGCCTTCCATTGCAGCTTGCAAAGCACAAATGGGATCAACTTCTGTGACCCAAACTGTAGCCCCTAGCCCTTTGAAGGCTTGAGCACAACCTTTACCTACATCACCATAGCCTAAAACAACGGCTATTTTTCCAGCAATCATGACATCTGTTGCGCGTTTAATGCCATCCATTAAAGATTCTCGACAGCCATATAGATTATCAAATTTAGATTTGGTAACAGAGTCATTAACATTAAACGCGGGAACATTTAGTTCGCCAGCCTTAGCCATTTCGTAGAGGCGTTGTACACCTGTCGTTGTTTCTTCTGATACGCCTCTTACCTCAGCTAAAAGTTTAGGGTATTTGTCATGCATGATTTTAGTTAAGTCACCACCATCATCTAATAACATGTTAGGGTGCCAGTCGTTTGGCCCATTAATGGTTTGTTCTATACACCAATCATACTCTTCATCTGTTTCCCCTTTTTTTGCAAATACAGGTACGCCGATTTGTGCCATTCTTGCAGCAGCATGATCTTGAGTTGAAAAGATATTGCAAGAAGACCATCTCACTTCTGCACCAAGTGCGGTTAGGGTTTCAATTAATACCGCTGTTTGGATAGTCATATGCAAGCAGCCGGCAATGCGTGCGCCTTTAAGAGGCTGCTTTTTTTCATGTTGTTTTCTGAGTGCCATTAATCCTGGCATTTCTGTTTGGGCGATTGCAATTTCTTTTTTACCCCAATCCGCTAGTGAGATATCATGGATCCAATAATCTTGTTCCGCAGAATTGTGTGTTGACATAGTTTATTTTCCCTAAATTTGTTTGATTGTTTTGTTAAAAAATCAAGATGAAATGTAAT